>Ga0115013_10001258_pt1 | contig 14787 bp, 16 predicted proteins | sample SouAtlMetagenome_2_FD_88686 | JGI IMG/M metagenome (GOLD analysis project Ga0115013, IMG submission 88686) | Marine eukaryotic phytoplankton communities from Atlantic Ocean - South Atlantic ANT15 Metagenome | ecosystem: Environmental > Aquatic > Marine > Oceanic | place: South Atlantic Ocean...
CACGGGGGTCGCAAGGAGTTCGTTCTGAGGAGGGAATCCAAGCACGTGCGAGAGTGACTGGCATTCCAAAAAGCTGCGGGGAATACGTTGCTTCCGTTTCCTGTTTCGTTTCTTGGGATTATTTCTCATTGTTTACCTTTTTGAATGCCACTTGATACCAACTACTTTGAATTGCCGACAGTGATATACCTGTGAGATGTTTCCACCATGTTCTGGTCGGGCGATCTGAGTTTCTTTCGAAAAATCGTGTGTTCGTGAGAAAAACGAGAAAAATAGTTGTGGTCAAAACCGACGTTTGTCCTTTTGTCACCACGATTCACAAAAAAATAATTAGATAAAATAAGATTCCCATCGCCTCCACCAAGACTTCTTCCAGCGATCATCAACTCAAGTCATCATCTCGGCGAATCTTAGTTGTACTACTAGTCATAAAACATGCTTTACCTTCGACAATAATTTGGCTTCACTTTGCATTCTTGTTCTTTTTTCTACTACCTATTGTTATTTAACTTCTATATAACAGCCTACGAAACCAACAATTCATAAAGACTTCGATATTGATCAGGCAGTAGGAATTTGAGATACCATGATGACAACTCGGGCCCGTTCAGTTTTCTCAATGCACAGAATCAAACGTAGTGTGTTTTTGGCATTTGCAACTGCGGTTTGTTGGATTTTGATGATATCGAATGCTGCAGTTATTGATATCGACGTGATCGACCTGACCTCGAAGAATTTCGGGTCAAAAGTGGGTTTCGGTGACGACGTCTGGCTGATCGAATTCTACACCCCAACGTGTTCCCATTGCGTTAATTTTGCACCAACCTACAAAAAGATCGGCAGAACCCTGCATGCTGCCCCCGAGGACAAGATTCATGTTGCGAGGGTCGACTGTAGCGAGGAAAAGGCGCTGATGACACGATTCGGAATCGAGGCCTTTCCCTCGTTTTATGTCGTAAAGGGTTGGGAAGTTTACGAATTTGTCGGAGCAAGAAGTGAATCGACGCTGGTTGACTTTGCCCAGGGTGGATATAAAAAACAGAAGGTAGGCGTAACTAATCCAAAAAAAAGGGTACACGACGCATTTTAAATTGAGATCTAACCTATTTTTTCTCGCCATTCGTTCGACAACGTAGCCTATTTCTTTTATGAACTCGCCAATGGGTCCCATGGGATTGCTGCAAGGCTTTTTGATCTTTGTTGGTACAAGGGCAATAGGGCTACTAGAGGATATTCAATATCAATTTGGGATACCTCCTATTGTTTCTGGTGTTATAATTTGTTTTGTAGGAGTGTTTTGTGGAATGATCAGCATTATTCTTTTGACTGTACTTTCGACACCAAAAGATGAAAAAATAGATTAAATATTGAATAAAATGAAAACAAAACTTTGACATCGTAAATACTCAGTTCGAGTCCTGATATTTTGATTTTTTTGAGAAAAGTACTAGAGCTTCGATGCGATGAACTTGTTACAGCATAGAATGTACATTTTTCGAACTACTTAGCAATTCATTACAGAGTATATCTATTGAATTATAATGCAAATATGAGTCGTCCATACTACAAGTACTGATGCTTTGGGAACTGTATTTTCACAAGTTTATAGCCTATAACGCAGAAAATACTTCGACAAATTTCTGTTGCTCGTAATCACTAATTGTCGTCATTGGCATCACTGCTCCCAAGATCAGATTCCTGTAGTCCCACTGAATCTTCGAGCGATCGAAGTTCTTTACTTATATGCAGAATGTGAGTCACCTCATCTTTGGTGCTGTGCTCAGATAGAGAGATTTAAAGGTTATAGGTTAGTACATTGAGCTAGTCAAATTACAAGTTGTGAGCAATGGCGACATCGATAGTAATGACTTACTCCGTCAGTGGATAGGAACATATGAAATCTACAAATTCTCGACCATCTTTGTCATAGTGAAATCTCGTAGTGCATTTGCTTCGTCCCGCATTAACATCGCTCAGATCGTATGGAGGATTCGAAGATTGGCTATCACTCCCCTCTTTACTCGCAGCAGACTCAAGAACGTTAAAGAGCTCCGAACCCTCTACATCCACTTGCGTGTATTTTGTCAGCTTTGTCCAGGCCTCACTCACATTGACAATTAGATATGGAGGTGCTGCGAGGGTGATCACCCGGCATTCGTTCGGAGCGTGCGACAAAGCCATTTCGAGGCTACTGGGGATGATCTGAGCCATCATTTCCGATCCGCTACAACGTTCGAGCTGTTGCATAAGTCCCATTGAATCGTAGACCATTTCTAGACTTACAAGCTTGTTTCTAGAAGAAAACTCTCCTCGGAGCATCCCATGCATGATGCATTCCGAAAGTGCTCCACACATCACCGCATCTTGGGTTCGGAAGACAAAGGGTGTCATTATGACATCATTCATAAGGATCATTTCGTCTTCATTTAGATGGTAATATGCTCGTATCTGAGTCTTGCTTCTAGAGGAGTTGCTGGAAGATGTCTCAATATCGCCGGATATAACGGGTGGACCGGTAGACATCCCGTTCGGACCCTCGAGTGCAACGTTCGCAAGAGTCGGGCGCCGTGAAGGAATGGAGTCTACAAAACTACCATTCCGAGTCTTCTGATTTGCATTATCAGTTACAGATAAAGTCACAGCGGAGGAGGCCGTCACACTTGTAGCTTTCCCGTTGGAACGCTTTCCGATACCCGCAAACGGGGGAAGAGCTACCGCAGGTGCTAGAGCGAGGCGGGCATTACTAGTCTTTTGGATAGAGGCAGCACTCATTACAGGACGAACATTGTGGGAGATTCCTCCCTTTTTGGCTATCATGTTGGCCGGAAAACTGTTTAATGCCTTAGCAGCGGCTAAACCAGCAGATTCGGTTTTTGGTTGCATATCTATAGATGTAGCACCAATCCCTTTGACAGAATCGATTTTGCGGCGTTTACTCGCCCCGTTATTGGATGGAACTTTGATGGCTGCGACAGAATCAAGCACAGATGAAGCACTTACTCGTTTTGTATCATCCCCACTATTTAAACTATCTTGGGAATCACAGCCTTGCGCGGTTGGATCTGCTGGTAACTTTGGGTCAGGAAGTGGTTTTGCGTGATAGTCGTGAAAATCTCCAGAATCATTGTTGGTACCACTTTGCCCCTCGTGGCTAGAGCTACTGACGTTTTTGGCTGCATTATCCTCCCCTTTCTTGTGTTTGTTATTACCATTCTCTTCCCCTCCACTAGAGCAATTGTTAGAGCCCATATTGGAAGAATCGGAGCTTGATGCAGATATACTTGACACAGGGTGTCGAAACCTATTACTTTGTTGAACAGATCTTGGAATGCGTTTTCGACCTGTTCTCTCTTCTTCTCTGGCGATAAATTCTTCGCGCTTGAGATGTCCCCATCTTGTACTACGTGACCCCACTCCTTCAATCATTACAGCTATACTCGAAGAGTCAGCGATCATCCCTTCTGCCCCACGCGTTATTCGATACTCCTATGGACAGAAATGATACATTTTCATCATTTGTAATAACAGAAAGAAATAAGAGTATGAGATCCTGATACTTGATGTAGGAATTACTCATCAACATGATCGGAGATATCCATAATGAACGAAAAGCTCTTTTGTTTGCATGGATTTTACTTACATTTTCAATTTCACTTCTGCGAAAGTATCGATACGGAGTTAAAGGTTGTTTGAACCAGAATCCATCCTCCAATAAAGTAGTCCATTTTCGCTTATCGGTTTCGTAGCTTGCATGAAATCTCAAAAAGCTCCGAACCACCGCTCTCCGGACGTCTTGCGTTTCAGCAAGGTGCTGGATAGCGACCCTCCGTTGTCGAACTTCTTCAGTTCGTTCTCTATGAAGGCCATCGACTAATTCTTTGAGTTTGGAAACGTATGCTTTCTTTCGGAGTCGTGTTGACCGCGCGTGTTCTCGGTTTCGGTCTCTGTTTTGCTGGGCTCGCTCTTCAGATGTTAAATCTTTTGTTCTTCTCTTTCCTGTAGCTTTCTTAGTGCTATTGCTCGCGTCAGTTGTATTCGGTTTTGAATTTGCTGAGGCAATGGCCCGAGAAGCTGCTGCATTCGCAGCCATGTGCACCTGAACTGATGAAGGAGCCAGTGGATTGACCCCTGGGGTGGACGCCAAAACGGGATTCGGTAAGCTGACTCCATAAGGTAATATAGTTGGATATTGCACACCTGGAATTGCAAAAAGTTGCGTTTGTGCTTGTGATTGAGGAGTAGACCCGGGTTGAACATGCTGTTGTTGCGCATTTTGCTGCCCAGACGTAACCAGCTGCGGCGGAACGGCCACCGATGAATTGATTGCGGCGGCAGATGTCTTAGCAGTTAGTTGTTGTTGTGTATCTTGTGGTGCAGCACCAGGATTTCCAGTTACTACCGTTTGCTGGGTTTGATAGTATTCTGGCATTGTTATAAAGGCGCCAGGATTCGTTATCATTGCTGCGGGTGGAAGGAGAGGAGTCGCGGCTGCAACTGCCGCCAAAGCAGGATTGGTCATGAGCTGTCCCATTACCTGAGAGTTCATCGCATTTCCTACGACAGTGGTTGCAGGAATGTTTTGTTGTTGGTGTGGGTTAATGGTTGCAGCGTTATTGGAATACATTGTTGGGACCTGAGGATGAGCAGTCAGTTTGGTTGTAGTTGGTGGATTCGGTGCAATCGGTCTACTGAATATTTGCTGTTGCTGCGACTGTTGCTGCTGCTGCTGCTGCTGATTGTGATCCATCTTGTCTATATTCATTCATACGATTCGCTTGCATTATCATTGTTTCTTTGCAACTGTCTTGACATGAGACGGTGTGAGGGGTGATAGTAGTGGCGGCTACAACGAAGACTTCGACGCGATTTGGAATCGTTGTAGCCGCCACTACTATCCAATCGTAGAGAAACCCCAAAGACTTCGACGCGATTTGGAAGAACAATTTTTATTTAATGCCTTTTTTTGACAAACGTCATCGTCTTAAAAACGGTTTCTCTACTTATCATCATTCGTGCGTCATTGTAAGTCATTTTCTGTTTCATTAAGTATTGATTTAAGAATAGTCCTGATGACAACAGTAGCGTCAGAAATTCAAAGGCTTCAGAAGTCGCGTCAGTTTTCAACCTCGTCATTTGTTTCAGTTGATCTACAACTAAGGGTTCAACGGGAATAATGACAGACGTTCAAAAGGACAAAAATCCCCCCACCATGGCCGAAATGACTCCCCGGCCATAGTTAATACCCTTCCAGAGCTTAACTTTTAACGTACTATAGACAAATAGTTAGTTTATTAACCATAGGAGGTTGGTGACGCCAATTTCAAATGAATCCTGACCACTGGGAGTGAAAAAAGGTCCCAGGGCTCACTTTGGCACGTGCCCCGTTGGAGGGCTCCACTAAGGCCCACCACTGTTTTGCTACAAGCTCTTGGTCTCGCAGCATCAAAACAATTTTCCCAACCTCCCAAACCCCTTGGTGTGTGTGAGTGGGGGGGGGGTAGTTGCACTCAGCCAACATGGGTGGGCGTGTGTGGCTGGCCAGCTGGCAGGTGTGGGCATCAGAGCACCCGTAGATCGCTGCATGGGGCAAAGCCCAAACGCAGACAATACCTTTTGAGTCTAAGCCAGTGGTATAGCATTCCCACAATATTAGTCATGCCAATACCCCTAGAGTCCACATTGATGACAAAGGCTTGGTCGGTGCCATGAGCACCCTCCCAGAATTGTGCAGTCTTAGGAATAACACGAGCTCTGTGGATGTTACTACCACGAGGGTATAAATGGGCCAAAATGGAAGACCCTTCACGAAGTATCATATCAACATAGTTACTATCAGCAATTGGATGAGAAGATGCCACAGATAAAAGTCGTGTAGCTTAGCAACCATTATATGATTGTGCAGCACAAAAGTTAAGACCGCGTATACCTCACCACTTTCTCTATCCTACATTGTATAATTTCCCTCGGCAATTCTGAATTTTACGTTGATTTGGATAACCACTTGTGAGCTATTCATTTTCTATCCGATTTTCTATTGGAAACATCCTCACCAACCATCAGGAATGGAAAGGGCGTTGCGTCATTTGCACCAGGTAGATCATGCCTTCCCAACAATTTGTTTGAGAATAGCTGTCATTCCCAAACTCTTTTAGTATCTGATTTGCTACCCTGGCAAAAGCTTTCCACTGAAACCATCCCTGATGAAGGGTTGAAATTGGGCCCTGTTGGCACAGTGGCATTTTTGAAGCCGTTGTAGCAATGCTTACGATTCGAAACTCGCCTGCGATTCCCTGTCCTTATGATTTCGGATAAAAGGCATTTGTAGGCTTTTGTATTGCCAATTCTTTCATCTTTGGTTCAATCTCAAAGAAGGTGCCTCCACTTGTAAAGAAAAAAATGCTGCAAAAGGTAAAGCGTCGTCAATAAAAGTGCCATCATTTTCATGGTTGCTAGGATCTCCTGCGCAATCTTTTCGGTGATCTATTCCAAAAGTAGGTTTAGAAAAGACACCAATTTCATTGTGATTGGGCACTTCTAGGACACTTACGATCCAGCAAGTGTTCCAAATCTCACGATAGTGTGAGCCCAGAATTCTAGACCCATATGAAACGCTTACCAGCGTCAACGTTCTATTTAAGGGGTTTCTTTGCAGATCTCGTGTTGGTGGTAATGGAGAGTCTCTTCGTTTCCATCTGACGTAAAGATAGAGGTTTCGGTTGTGTGAATTGTCGATACGACATTGTCAGTAGTATCGGTATTCAAAGCACAGCTAGTAGTGACTGCCATCATGGCAACAATAATGTTGCTTACAATTACAAACTTCATTTCGCTGGCCTTACGATTAAGATTTTAGGCTGTTTTACTTTTTTGATGTTTGATTTTGTGTCATGTTTAGATTTCTTTCAACAAGCCAAAATATACACTGAGAGCATTTCCATGAACAAGCGATGAAAAAACATCTGCACCAACGTGAAGCGGATAATTCGTTTCTTCACCCAAAGGGTCCCATCCGAGTGATCCACGATGAAATCACAACCCTACGGTATCTTTGAGGTAATATAGTGACTTATCTGTTGACGCAAATACTATTTGATGTTTTTTTCGCTCAAATTATCGGTATCTCTCCTGCTATCTGGTGGGAACACGAGCTCGTTTCATTACTACCGACATTGTATAAATTCGTCGAAATCGAGCCGATCCTTAACTTGATGGCTTATCTAGAATCTACAGCAACTTTTTCTATCCTCATCAGATATTGAAAGGGATTTTACGACTCATCATCAACAACTATAAATTGAGTATAGGAGACTCCGAAAACATGATGGATACTTCGAAATGATTTGATACAGAAAGGGCCGAATTGATGTTTACTTTTTGTCGTCGTGAATGCAGTCCAAGTATAGTATATTGGCGATGGGGAGAGAGATCGAATGGCCTGCATACGGTATTTTTCATGGATCACAGAATCGGGTTTTCTGGCCCACATTAAAAAGTGACGTGACAGGCCTGTAACAGCAGGTTTGTCCACCATATATATCCTGGGGCGGCATCTGTCAAAGCGTTTCTAATTTTTTGCAGATGGTTCACGCGTCTGGCCGAGTATTCTCGTCAAATTGTTTTCAACAAACGTCAATTTGAATTCTGTTCGACAAATGTTCGAATAGAATCACAGCTGCTCCGTTATATTTATGCCACTTACGCACGGATGAAATTTTCACTTAAATGCCACGATTAAGTTCCCGCTTCTCTTTCAAAAGGTTCCCACAAAATCTGACACTTTGAGCCGTCAAGAAGAAATGCCGTGATGTAAATCTGACGCGGTTCTTTGATTCAAATGACACTGCCAAATGTTGAAACATTAGTATTCGACGCCTCGAATTAGTTCTTTATCACATAGTCTATGGAACAAAGAAAACTAAAAAAACTAGAATCCATTTGGTTATTCCTTTCATGGAATCATGTCTCACCAAGCATCAGAAGGCCAACAAGCTTTTACTCAAGGAGATCCGCAGCATCGAGGTTTTAATGGTTCTTCTCCAAACGGTGTACCAATGAAACAAAGCAATAACTTAATCGTAAATTCATCTGTTGGTCTACCGCAAAGTAATATAATACAGAATAGTGCTGTTGCATTGGGTATAGTTCCACAGCAACAACAGATGGCTATGTTGTGGAAAGGGCCAACTCCGATAGTACCGAATCCAGCAAGCGTTTCTGCTACCAACACCCAGAACCAAAACCAATTAACAGGACAATTTACAGCTATTGTCCCTTCGAATGGATTGATACCAATCAACACACAAGTCGAACCGAGCCCTCCAATCGCTCCAGGAAGTGCGCAAAATGGTATTATAGCTCCAGAACAAATTAATAGTTTAGATACGAGTCGGCCAAATGGTAGAAATGTACCAGCAGCATCAAAACCAAAATTACCTAAAGCCACAAATGGGGCCAAGTCTGGGAGCAAAGGGCAGAGCAAAGATAATGATGATATAAACGGAAAGACAGAAAAGAATCGAGAACGGAATCGGGAACACGCAAGATCAACGAGACTCCGGAAGAAGGCATACATTCAAAAGTTGAAGGATATGGCCCATGGCCTTCGAGCAGTACAAACAAAGGAGATTCGCGAACGTCGACTATCAATGCAAAACATGATGAACGTGCAAAAGATTCGCCGCGCTGTTGTCCAAACCGTTTTTGATTACCATACTAGCAACGAAAGAGACCCAGCAAAATGGAATGTTCTACTTGAAAGTTCATTCTGGATGAAATCACCATTGACTCCATTTCGATCATTCCGAAGATCAGAGATTGATAGAGTAAGTTCAAACAAAGGACACTTATGTTGTTGATAGTTGCTATCGCAGGATGTGCAATGTAGTACACGATGAAATCTTATACGCCCTTTCCATCTTGTGTCTGTTCGACTGTATAGGATTGTCGAATAGTGCGCGGTACAGATGCAATGATTGCTGATGCCGCCAGCGTTTTCGTCATGATCGAACGCATTGGCTCCCAAAATGCTAGATGGCTTAGGATTAAACGAAATGACTTCCTTGATACCCTCGATGATCGAGACGCCTTAAACCAAGAGATCGGGATCCCCCAACAACCAGAATCAAGCCTCTCAAGCGAATCAAGTACTGATTCGTCAATCTGTCATCCAGAAAAAAAGACAACAAAACGGAAGCGACCATCTCCGAAGCACGAAGATTCTCAAAATATTCCAAAGGTTAGTTCGTCAAGCGAAAGTGGTAAAACAAATGAAAAAAGCGCACTCATGTCTTCGGATACGAAGACAAATACGTCATCATCGGATGAGGCAGATAAGGAAACCACAGAGAATGTAAATGTGACAAAAGCTATCTATAGACCGAATAAGATCGCAAAGAGTGGCAATGAATCTCGTCATCCTCCTATACTAAGTAGGGCGTACTTGAACAGAGTAAACACAGAACGTATTTCTGCATTTTACGCAGTGAACCAAGATGATATGATAGTTCTCGAGGATGTCTTGATGTGTCCATACGTTTTCAGAACCAAAAATGCTGTCTTGTGTGGCGCCTTAGCAGATTGCGTTATACCGGGAATGCTTCGAGCCAAGTTTTCGAAGAACAACAAACTTTTGAGCATGGAATTGGTATTTGATGCGATGGGTTTCATGCAACAATTAGATAGTGCAAATGGGGATGAATCAAACGCACAAACAATTCCATGTAGTCTAGAAGAAGCATTATCACCATCTCCAAATGAAGCTCGTGTCATTACGGAAGCCTCGCCTCCTTATCAGATTGTTCATGTAAATGAAGAATGGACACGAATGACACAATATTCGCAAGTAGATGTAGAAGGGATGCCTGTTTTAAATGTACTCCAAGGTGCAAACATCAATGCAAAAGGTATAGAATCTAAGAAGGGTGTTACTACAAAACCTGGGAGACACTGTCACAGTCTCGAAGAGGTTCAAATGGGTCGGCCAGCATGCTCAACTTGCGTTCATTACAACAGAAATGGAAAGCCCTTCGTCGATTTCATGTGCTCTTATCCCTTGACAAAGTAAGTTTCATCTTTTTAATCGCGGGATAAACCATTCGAATATTTTCAGCATCAATTCTAAGTTTGTTCTTCAATTTTCTGCTTTCAGTTCATCCGATAAAATCACCCATTTGCTTCATGTCAACCTGGAATTACCACCAACAGTGACCTTGGTATCTTAGTAAAAAATTAAAGAATGAGGTGGCTAAACATGCTCCTACAGAATTGAAAAATTCTGATTTGTTTTTTACTTTGCAGAAGAATTTGTTGGTGCTATAATGAACACTACCGCAAAAACCAAACAGGTAGATGCCATGCCAGAGCTGAACGACTATTTTCATCCATTATCCATATTTTTTATTTACACACGAACTGAAAAATACTTTTTCCCATATGGTAAATTAGTTTAAATACATTGTTGATACTACTATATATTCAACTATCACCTTCTTTGCTGCACTGAATTGTCGCCCCTTGGCAACCACTCCTGTGGTGGTCACCCCACACTCTGCACCTCCTCTAGGGCAAGCCCTGGGCTTGCAGGCCAGCAGCCCAGGGGCCACTCAATACAACCCCACCCAAGAAGCCCAAGCACTGCTTGCCGCAGTATTGCCAGGTGTGAGCACCAGGCGTGGTGGGCTTGGCCTTGCCACCCAGTGGGTGGCAGGGGAGCAGCAGCCACACCAAGAGGCAGGCCTGGCAATGGAGAACACCACCACCGACCCACACGTCTGCAATTGTACCCAAGCAGATTTCAATAGCACACATCATTGTGTACAGCCACAGCTTGGGCTGGCCGTGGTGCCGTCCCAACCCCCACAATGGCCAGCAGAGAGGGATGGGGCTCCGAAAACCAAGCAAAAGTTTCAGTGATTCAACTCATCCGCGAGTAAATCAGTCGTAATCTCTACGCGAGTCCCTCGAAAAACTCGGTTCGAAAACGTTCGCCTATTCGTTTTAGTAAGAAACTGTACGTAGTACCTCTACTGATTGTTTCGCTCGTGAGCCATCAAAACTCATTCTTTCGTCATCTCGATTTCGGAAAAGGAACAACCTGCAACTCATTGGACGGTGGGGTAGCACAATATAATCCATGATAACTCCAAAATCCGTTGAATTACTTCTATGATATCCGATTGCTATCATATTTGACTACGGTAAGTTGTTAATTCAGTGATAGCCGGAACAGGCATCACGGTGTCAACCAAGTTTTGTTAACGGCCAATTGGAAGAACAATTTTGATTGGTCTCACCAAACCAGTAATGAATTGACATCTGTACGGAATCGAATCCTAACACTGCTTCTCAACCACTTACCTTTATTAGATGGAATCGCTAAGTAGATCTCCACCTATTCCGCAATGCTCTCTAGATGTTGCCGGCTGTTTTAATTCGACAAGTCCATCAGCCAATAGCATTCTTGACAGCGCAAGCTTGCCTGCGTCGGTAGAAATGCAAGCTTCGAAAGGATCAATCCCGAAAAAGAAACGCAATGCAGGTGAACGCATTCAACGAAGGTACGTCACAATATATAAGGATTGGAATGCAGTTGGAGATCCTCGTCACAACGCCGTCATCGTCACAGCCATCATCGGGGAAACGCATAGAAAACAAAGAGGAGACGAACCCGTAAATCGTGTGTCGATGTCGTCGATTGATGATTCACGGGGTTCAAAATTCTGTTCAGTGATGCCGTAAAAACGTACCCGATGACTGTATGTTTTCCGCGCGTGAAAGTTGCGCGTTAGCAGACGACATCATCCGGAGCAGATGGCAAAAAAAGCTGAATTCTTTGCGGCTTTTTACGAACAAAGTTGCATGGATTTGTTTTTACGCGCACAACATCTGCTTTTTTGTTCCATATGTTCTTCCCAGAAATCAGAACTTGTGCCGCTTGGTGATGGGTCCGCTGTTTTTCCGTGTTGTTGACGCCTTATCACGATTGGCCCAACTTCCCGCCTCTTTGAACTTTTCAGCATTGTTGCGTCGCGCCCGCAACGGTTGTTCTCCATGTCAAAACAGATGACATCCGGATTCATCCTTTCTCACTTACCTTTTTTCGCTCGCGTAATATTCGCTTGATACACAAACGTCATAAACACTAATACTTTTTATTAATCAACGATATCTCAACAATGGGACGACACCAATGCCAATCACCGATCTCCAGTAGAGAGAGGAATCGCATACACGCGAGAAAGACCCGACAGAGAAAGAAAGAACAGCTGCAGTCATTGCAAAGCAAGGCAGAGCAGCTGAAGGGCGAACAGATTAATCTCAAGCTTACCATCAACGAGAAAAACACGGCAAACATCTTATGCTGTCTCTTTTCGAATAATCAAGGTTTAAAAAGCAGTTCTTCGGAGGATCCAAGAGTCGAGAACCTTCTGACGAGGCCCGAAGACGAAATACCCGATCCATCCAAGTTGCCCGCACTCCAGCCATTGATCCTGCCATCTGGGGCTCAGCACTCGAAGAGAAACTTGAATGGCACCCCGTCACAACTACTCCCCAATGACGGAATCGATTACGAGCTTCTCGGAAAAGATCGTTCCAAGTGCACTCCAGCAGAATTGGATCAAATTCGAAGAGAAAGGAACAGAATGCACGCAAAGCGAACCAGAGATCGCAAACGATTGTTTATGGAAGAGATGGCTGAGATGTGCAAGGTCCTTGAGGGTGAAAATCTCATTCTACAAAATCACTTGGACGAACTAAATGGTGTCAGATCCAGACCTACAATGACAACAATAGCACCACCACCCACGAACTCAAGCGAAGCGATTTTGACTTCTGTCCCAATGGTATCGCCTTATTTATCACCTACAGAGGCTCCAACTGTTGACCTTACTGAGACACAACCACATGGCCAAACAGATGATAGCAATAAACAATCCATATTGCCTTTGACGAGCCAGAACGGTGAATCCTTCGATCAAATGAAGACACTGTTGGATGTAGCAGGTACATTTGATCTCAATTCTACGGTTCACAGCAACAAGAGCAAGAATATGAACGCGAATTCCTCCTGCGTAGTTTCGGTCTCATCCGATGACCATCCAGACAACGCTTCGCGCCCTTTCAAGAAACGACGACAATTGAGTCGCGGATCTTCCTCAGACGAAGACAGTGGTAACTGATGTACATATGGATGAATGAAAAATCTGTTCCACCTTTTCATTCATCGATCTACTACCACGTCTTTCTCTGTGCATCCTCATCTACGTGTTACACATACCTCTGATAGTCACCACCTGTTTACTCCAACCACTCCTTCTCCCACAATTTCACTTCTAGGCCTTTCGGCCCTCCCGCTACTAAGCCACAACACACAAACACCACTCACAATCACATCACATTACAACTATTCTTCGGTAAATTTATCATCAGAAATTTTACCCCTAAAAATGTTTAGCGTAGTAAAATAAAAGTTTACGAAGATTTATTTGTTTCTTTTGTTTGGAGTCCGACTGTAGATTAGAGTTGGTTCAGTTGGCGGCATCGAAAGATCTAGGAATCAAAATTTTGGTGATAACTGATACATTGCCGATAGATCCGAACTACACGTACGAGTACGTGTTCTCCACGTACTTCTTTGACTCGATTGACTCTCTGTAAACGATTCGATCGACTCATCCAAGGAAATTCGAAATTCTTTTCCGATGTTCTAAATTACTACCGATCATCAACCCTCCTATCAATCCCGGCACACGTTTTGACACCGACAGAGGTACGAGAAAAACGCGCTGAAAAAAGCCTACGTAACAAGCACAACGGACATTTTTCATTATTTTTGAATGCTTGACGTTCCTCTCAACAAGGCAGCGGGCCTGGTGTGTGCAAACCAATTCATTCAATAGTGACAAAAAACACGAGGGTTATACCTAAATGATACCGGGAGGTGACCACAGCAGTCGTTCGCTGCTCTTTCGTCGCATCCGTAGCTGGTCGGAGATAACCCAAAGGACGCCACAACGAGCTGACACCGAACATGGCGACCGCGAAGACGCACGTTGGAATCGAGAGTCTGGGCCGTTGCTGCAAATAATTCCATCAATTTCGACAGATGGTGATGGTACCGACGACGATGGTGTCGATAATAACGACCTATCATCACCGCTGTTGCCACACGGCCACTCGCTCGAATACGAAGAACAAAGTCAAGAATCCTCCGATGACAACACTTCCGGAGGGGTTGATCATCCACGCCGAAGTCGGTGCTCCCTATTTTCATCTACGGACTGGAAACTTTGGATCGTATTCGGCTTGTTAGTGGCATCAGGAGTTGGAAACGTTATATTTGCCAAATTGCAATCCCTACCAATGTAAGCAGGTCGTTTTCAATTGTGTACCTTTCAGCTTTTCAAAATCGTCCAAGCCCTTCGTCGCATCGGCATCATTTGAAATCAGTCTTCGTTTTTATTGCCTTCTGCGCCGACGTCTAACTGGATAATTTGTCATCCTGCTTGCTTTCTTTTTTGCATCTTTATTAGGTATAACTACCCCACTTTTCTCAACATTTACGCAAACGGCATGTACGTTGTCATGTCCTTTTCCTACATTCTACCCGTCTCTGCAATGGGCTTGTTTGGAAATTCTATCCAACGTTCTATACCCTCGAGTCTGTTCAGGCCCTTCTTTGTCATGGGAGCCCTTGATGCGTTGGGTGCCGCGATGCAATTTCTGGCCACCATCTACCTACCCGGCACCCTGTTAGTGCTAATACCACAGGTCGCCATTCCGCTATCC
>Ga0115013_10001259_pt1 | contig 14786 bp, 14 predicted proteins | sample SouAtlMetagenome_2_FD_88686 | JGI IMG/M metagenome (GOLD analysis project Ga0115013, IMG submission 88686) | Marine eukaryotic phytoplankton communities from Atlantic Ocean - South Atlantic ANT15 Metagenome | ecosystem: Environmental > Aquatic > Marine > Oceanic | place: South Atlantic Ocean...
AACACGATTGATATCATCCCTAACCCTAACATGTTTGCCCAATTATTATTACTAGCGCATCCCCTAATACTGCACGTTCCAAGGAAAGAACCCGTTGAAGAATTTGTCGGGGCGTTTTTCTCGCGAAAAAATCGAGAGAATCTTTTTCTGCTTTGATTGAAGAATGAGGTCATCATTGCATGTCAAGTAATCGTAACGTATTATAAGGATCACTCTGACATTCTCTATCGAAGCACGTTCTTCAATAATCAATTGGGATTTCCATTGCAGTCATGGCGGATTTTTCCTTTATCTTTTGGTCCTTCCTGGCCCTCTGTTGTTCGGTCACATACCGTTCGAGCGATCACTATAAGCGTTCCAAGCAAGCAAAGTCTTCTTCGACCGATGAGGGTACCCTGACCGCGACGGAAAAAGAGGCACACACCCGTCTCTTGAAAAAGTATCTTTTTGTGTATTTAATGGCAACCTTCAGTGACTGGCTCCAGGGACCATACGTTTACGCACTCTACAGCGATTATGGATTTGCTCAGCACGAGATTGCCCAGCTCTTTGTGGCGGGATTTGGATCCTCTATGATCTTTGGGAGCTTTGTCGGTGGGATTGCCGATATGGGAGGACGACGGCTGTTTGTTATTATCTTTGCCGTCGTCTATCTAGCGAGTTGTATGACGAAACGTGAGTACAGTATACCAAAGCAAAAAGAACGCTTGACCAAAAATCATTACAAGAGATGTTATCGCATCAATCGAAGTTTCCTAGAAGAACTCTTTCTGATTTGTTTTTCTCACGATCTATGTTACTTTTTCATTCTGACGGCACAATTTTTTTCTGAAACAAACATTCAAATGAACACTATTCCACGACGATTTTGTTTTTCAGATTTCAAGGACTACAATATGCTCATGCTCGGTCGATTGCTCGGCGGTATCTCCACCTCTCTCCTCTTTAGTGTCTTTGAGGCATGGCTCATCAAGGCCCATGCCGATGCCGATCTTCCCAAGCAATGTCTGCCCAAGAGTTTCTCGTGGGCCCAGTTTGGAAACTCTGGTATTGCGATTATGGCGGGATTGATTGCCAACCATATTGCCCACGCCAAGCCCATGGTTCAGGTGACGGGAAATATCTACAAGGGCGGATACCTCAATCCTTTTGATCTGGCCATGGTTGCACTTGTGGCGTGCGCTGGCGGAGCCTACGTATTGTGGGAAGAAAACTACGGAGAAGAAGCCAACAGCGAGGGCGAGTCGGAAACTCACGGCAAGAAAAACCAGTGGTACTCGAGCCTCTACAATGCCTTTCAGGCCACCATGCGCAACCGTGATATTTTCTTGTGCGGGATGATTTCGTCCCTCTTCGAGGGGAGCATGTATGTCTTTGTCTTCATGTGGACACCATTACTAAAAACCCTGGCCAAAAATGCGGGAGAGAGCGATGACTTGCCATTTGGACTGATCTTTGCCACATTTATGGTGTGCTGTATGACCGGATCCTCCTTCTTTAGCATCGTCGTCGAAAAGGTTCCCGTAGAAAAACTCGGAATTGCGGTCTTTGGGGTTGGATCTATCGCCATGGCCATTGTCGCCCTGGAAATCAACAGCACGATATCCTTTTTGGGAATGAATCTTTTTGAGATGTGCGTCGGCATGTACTTTCCCATCATGGGAACGATGAAGGGGGGAATTGTTCCGGAAGACAAGCGTGCGGCCATTTACAACTTGTACCGTATCCCGCTGAATTTCATCGTTCTCTTTTCCCTGCTGACGGATCTGACACCACAAACTTCCTTTTCCTTGAATGCTATCATGCTGGGAACCGCCACAATCCTACAGGCGATTTTGTCCAAGCGTCGTTCCCAAAGTATGGGTCTATCAGGAAAGGATACGTCTAGTGTCAAGCCGCAAGACGTTGAACCTCTGGTCGAAAATGCCGTTTGAGAGACTTTAAGCAAAATTTAAGCAAAGACACCAAAATCATACTAGGGCCGAACTAGTAATGTCTTATAAACATAATTTGGATTGCAACGGACCACCCTATTGAATTTTCTATATTATTATATCTGTGTCAGCAAAGTCCTCTGTACAAACATCTTCTCGATAATTCCTTTGATCTACTACTGTCTCCTTCTTGGGGGACGATGTCTTGTTGTCGGAAATGCAACTTTGTTTCGAAGGTTTGCAATCGTAATTTTGGCAATTCGTTGGATTTAGCTTGCGTTTTCCCACACTCGTCATCGAGATAGGGACTCCCTCCTCCAAGTGGTCAACAATTTCCCTGTCTATCAAACTCTCGAGGGGGGTGCATCCCACCATGCAAACAAGTTGCTTGATTTTTGTATGGCATAGCAAGAACAAGGGATGTTATTGGGCACCCCAGGCTTGATTGATGCTGCGAGTCGATAACCTTCATTTCTTTCCCTTCCCCTTTATGCATGCCCTAAATTGCAAGGAATAGTGGTGGATTGCATGATTTGGAAGACAGAGTGATCTGGTTGGCTGTCCAGGACTTTTGGGAGAATCTCCCAAGTCATAAGATTGCGCATTTGTTTGTATCATTTTATTTCGTTGGAAAGCAGCAATTGATTCCAAAGTTTTTCCCATTTAGGATTCTTACCAGTTCTTTTCCATTTACGAAATAGTGGGCTGTTCCCATCGCAATTTGATAAACCATGTGCTGTATTACCGCTAGAGTCGGGTATCTTCCAAGATCGTCCAAATACTGATTCCAATACTGTTACAGGCTCTTGTGGTACATTAATATAAAATGAATGATTGTAGACTGGTATTCGTTTTGGTGGAAAATATTCGTCTTGATTGTACTCACATGCGCGTTCGTCTGTGAATTTACCCGTTTCTGGATTGATTTCAGCGTAAAAGAAATCAACATACGGAAAATGAGCCACCCAATCACCCTTGTTCCCGGACTTCTTTATTGATTCATCGTATTTTGTCGTGTTCCATTTCGACAACTTGCCATTTTTAAACTTGTCTGTTAGACAACCACGCAAATAGAAGTCATTGAAGACTCGTAATCCGTACTTTTCTTCTATGTAAACTCTATTTTTGTACAATTCTTCCGCAACACGGAAAGAAACGACGACATCATTATCTGCCGTCCATGGTATGACATGGTTATTACGGATCATTCCCAACAATGTCCCATACGCTGCAAAGTATTCTAACTCCAAGTCGCACATGATCGTGTCAACCACTTGTATCATGTCCCTTAGTATGTGAGTATAGCACGGTGGTTGTTCGGGATCGTCGTAGTTTGTGTCAGCAAACAACGTTTCGTCGGTACAAGTCGATGTATTATGCCGTGAGCATTCGTATCTTAAACATCCATCGTAACGATCAATACGTCTTTTCGATGAGATCGGTGGAAATCTGACTTCCGTAGGGGGATCGAATGTTTTGACCTCGCACCCATTGGTTGGTCTTTTTGCTTTGTTGTCCTCACTTCGTGGCGCCATGTTGTCAACCCCAACTCTGAACGGAACTGTTGAAAAGGCGAATAATATTACCAGCAACAACGTTGCCACATGAATTCGCTGGATCGGCATTTTCACTCCGAAAATTAGTTTGATCCCGATGGTTTTTTGTGGGAATGCGGAGGTGTGCATGTTTCTATGTAGAATACAACTAATAATACATAGTAGGGAATATACGTTGAGTTGTACATACATATATATTAGGCGATACATAAGTGCTCGCCTGTGCAATTTTTTGATACTGTGCGAACAAATCCTTCTATCACCATTCACATGCACATGAGGAATTGCTCTCTTAGCAATCACATGCACATAGAGCAACGTCTATTGGACAAAAGCAAGGCCGCCAACAATGGGGGCAACCATGGTGGCCAAGTGGAGCAAAAGTGGTAGATCCATAGTGCACAACTAATACAGTAAATACTCGTGTTATAAAAATTGAACATTATGCTACTCCTACTCCATACAAACAACGATGTCGACATTCATCCCCATTACCTCCAGCTCCCTCTGAGGGTCCCAACTGGCACAAATAGCAGTGTCAATAGGACCCCCCCAGGGGACACATGCTACTATTGGGTTTGCCAGAGATCGATCCCCCTGTTTTGTTTAGGCTACTGATCCCTTGTTGCCCTCCTACCACAACGTCTCACTCTCCCCGACGTCCTCCCAACATGAGCAACTAGACGGCCCTTGGCAATGGGGTGGGGCTGGGGAGCCATCCAGGCTTTGTACCTGACCCTACCTCCTTCGTCACTGGCCCTATCCGCGATACCCCAGATCTGCTTGTATCCATTGTCAGTGGAGCCACGGTCGGCTCTTGATTTCTTTCCCATTTTCCTGCATTCTTCCAGTCTTACAGCTTTAATTAGGTTGTCCACCAGCTTCGATCGACATGGATTCCCTGCCCTTTGGGCAGTCCATGGATTATTTGTCTCTGGATGGGGATGGGGGATCGACTTCTTCCAATACTCTATTGTCACTGCTCTAGCACCATATGGATTGTCATTTTGGCTTAGATTTGTGTGCCCATACGTTTTGACACACACCCAATCAAAAATTTGTTCTGGTGTGGTATCTATCATCTGTTGTTCAGAAAACATGTGATCGAGTGGGAAATCAGTATCGTGAGTGTATCCCATGAAAGAAAATAACACACCATAGTATCTCATCCGTTGTAGTGGTGCATTGATGTCATTTGGAAGGGTCACAGTGAGTTTACCACTTCTCTTTTTCCCATTTGCACGATCTAGTCGAGTGCGAGCACTTGGCATCTTTTCTTGGTGGCTAAAATCAACCAAAAGAAACGATCTCACTGTGGACGATGTCCCTCTTCTTCTGCTTGTCCAAGAGAATCGCACTATTTCGATTTTGTAGAGCTTTCGTTCTTGCTTTGAATGCTTCGTGCATTGTTCTCGTTGTTTTGAATGCTAGCTGCATCGCCAGTGGATCCCATCAATCTTTGCATATCGCTAGGAGAATAAAGACCTGCCATTTTTCGCCATTGTTTATAGCAGCTCCACTTGGACCTCTTTCCTCCCATCCGTTTGCTAATGGCTGCCCAAGGAATTCTGATACCTTCTGCTTTGACAATTTTTCCAATTTCCTTTATATCAGCAGTCGGATCTACCAAACCCTTGAACGATTGATTAGAGAAAAATTCTCTCATCACTTGTTTTAGCTGTTCTGTCTCTGGTCCTTTCCAACCACCTAAAGGAACCATTGTCATTTTTCGGTACTTGTCGTAGCATGACTCTGCCGACCGATTGAGCTTGGCTTGAATGAGATTCCAATCTTTACCGATCCGAATAACCAGACTGTATAGCATGTCGACCTCCTCATCGGACCAGGCCCCTCGTTTGAAGGGATGAAGCTGGCGGACTCCATGTTTATAAATAGATAGCACAGTTCGATTAGGCAAGCATTTGGCAATTTCCATCCAAGATCCTTTTAGGTCCGCCACAAGAAGTCGAGTAAATGAAATTTGCTTCGTTGTGCAGTATTCCTTGACGGCTCTGACGATGGTATCAGTTTCCTCTTTAGTAAACTCTCCGGTTTTCATCGGCACGGCCCGAGACAAAAATCCCGACTGGGGTGCTATTGGAATGGAAGTGGATGATGGCGACAGTTGTTTGTGAATCACTGGTCGTCCTACAGCGGTATTTTGTTGTGTCTGTGGCTGTTGGACCAATTGTTCTTCTTGGTCATGTTCTTGTATTGCTGCTGCTACCACGTTGCCTACCTGTACATTTTGCCACTGTGGATAGTTACAGTAGTTGTGATCAATCTTGCCACTATTTTTGCTGTTTTGGAAATGCGATGATTGGTTGTTGGTCATTTTTTCTTTTTGCAGGGCTGAAAGTTGTGTATGATTCTGTATTTCCAAACGCCTGATATTCACCTTTTCTTCATTCAAGGCTAAAAGTTGTTTATGATTCTGTCTTTCCAAACGAACGATAGCCGATATATCTTGTTTCAAGGTTGCAATTTGCTCTTGATTACTTCTTCTTTGCTTGTTATCCGTCCGCATTATTTCTTGTTGCAAATACTGTTCTTTCTTTACTCTCAAACGATCGATATTCAATATTTCTTCGTGTATGGCTAACAGTTTTTGTTGATTCTGTTTTTTCAAACGATCGATCGTCATTTTTTGTTGTTTGTTTTTTTCCAAGCAATCCATCATTACCGATTTGTCACTCTTCATTAGGAGTGGTAGGGGTTGTCGTTGCGCATTTGGGGCAGCAAGGATCGTATTCTTAACTGGGCCAGCAGACTGTTGGTGGATATTGGTACGATGGTCCAAACATTTACTATTCCAGTGTATGAACAAAGGATGGTTCGAAGCCTTTACATTGGGATCATCTGATGCTTTTAATTGTTGCTGCGAAACGGATATCTGCTGATTGCTGCCTATGGCATCGGGATAACAACGGTTGCCGTGGTTATCACTGGCCGGAGGTGTAGGAACAACAACATCGTCAAAATCTGACATTTGCTCGTGGAGGATGTCGATATCCACGCCGCCAAACCTTTGATTCCAAGTAGCCATGATTCAATGGTTGTTAGGAAGAAAAATTAATGGTTCTCTTCGTACTATGGATTTTTAATGTCCATCGATTGAAGCATTACTAGTAATCCGAAAGTTTTTCATCTGCTATCGTTTGCTTCTCTTCAATATTCTCTTCCTGGAGAACTGAGAGTCAATCCCATCGCAAGTTTGTCCGTCAAGAATATCACTGTGCAATTACACATTTTTAAAGTACGTGGGATGGCCTTATTTCTAGAATACATATAGTTGCGTCAGTTTAGCGTTTGGTGGGGGCTTAATACTATAAATTATGCACTACTTATGAAACTTTTATTCGACTTGAGTGTTGTCGCGTCCAAAACCAAATCTGATTTCTTGAGAAGAACTTTTGAAATTTGTGGAGAAAAATCTCAGAAATGGAAAGAGATTCTCGAACACCCAACGCGCACCTGGAGGGCGATCGACGGCCTCGCGCGCCACTCCGAATTGCGCGCAAACGAAACCACTTCATCATTGCTCAACTGTTCGAAAAAATTGTTCCGTCGTGTGTGGCAAGGCATTATTTGCGTTCGATTTATTCCATCCTTTATACACAAACAAAACACATACACACAACGACATCTCCTACTGTCCGCAACATTTCTTTAGCAAACCAAAAAATAACAATACACTATGAGTTTCATGGATAAAATCAAGAAGGCTGCCGCTCCGGCAATCAACGTTGGCGCCAAGACAATGCTCAAGGTAAGACGGGTTTCGTGCGGTGTTTCGTCATCGGTCACCTGTGACGATTGCGGGAGGCTTTTGGGATCGTATTTCAAGCGCAATCCAAGCCAAAAACGGGCAAGACTCGAGCACACGAGTCTGTGGAAATCTTCCAGCCTTTAGGAAAGGAAAGAGCAACGGAGGATTCCGAGCCACAGTGTCGATTCTTGTCTTTCTCCTTTGGTCATTTGATCCTCCTCTCGAGAAATCCGCGCACAAGATTTTCAACCGTTAGTTTTTTGCGTGGTTGGCCACGATTCGATTTCGGGATTCGGAAAATAAATCTCTCTTTCACGAAACCACTTTTCTCACAACAACTCGTTGTTCCTTTTTTCACCTTGCTGCTGCTGCATCAACAACCAACAAAAATCAAAACGATTCTCCCACAATGTATGTGTGCCATTACATGAATTTTTTAGACGGACCTCATGTTCTTGGATCGCGAAATCAACAGCCGCAAGCAAAACTTTGGAATCGAGATTTACGATTTGATGACCGAACTCGAGGCCTCGGAGGGACTCTCCGATCAGGACAAGGAGGCCAAGATCCATGCCACCTTTGAAAACTGCCGAAAGGACATTGCCGTCATTGAGGCCAAGAAGGAATGCAAAAAGGAAGAAATAGCGGTATTGAACGCAACATCGGGCAGTGACAACGCTCCCACCGAATCGGCAATCCCCCCCTCGAGCGGTGCCGTCTTGACCAACACGCACCCACAGGATGCCGAAATCGAAAACATGTAAGGGATGTATATATACATATAGTTAACTGTATACCCATTGCTCTTGTATAGATATATCAACACACCGAGCTGCTACTGTGTGCAGACGACACGCGAATGCCGTCTCTACGGTTTTCTTTTCGTAAAAAGAATAAGAACAAAACAAGTTTCATCCTTACTACTATTATTTCATTAGCACTTGAGACTCAAAAATATACTGTAGATCCTGGAGTCTCAATGGCAAATACTATTGCGATTACAACTGTTGCGTATTGACGAAACCAGTCTTCCAATAGTCATCAAGAAGTGTCATGGTATGAATAAACTATATTGTAGCAAACCCAAAAAAGCCATGCGCACAACCCCCTAGTTTGTTACTTTCTACACGCAAGAGATTCAATCTATGAATTTGTAATAGTGGCATAGATCTTATCGTAATAATGGTTTTGTGAGTTTATGGTTCAAATTGTTATTGTAATTTTGAGTGTGGGTGTGCAATATCGTTTGTTTGGTGTTTTTTTACGCCAACAGATCCTTGTCGAAATCCCATTCCAGCTTGTCTCCATTTTCTTCGTCCTCCTCCTCATCGTCGTCGGGGGATACCAAATCCTCAAAGGCATCATTGTCCAATCGTTTCATTACCACGGTCGAATTGTTGGGATTGTTGGTTTCGTCTTCGTCATCACCGACCTGCCCGAGCAACACAATGGAATCTCCTCGAACAATGTACATGCCCAGTGGAACGTCCGTAAAGTAGGTAACCTTGGGTGTTGTAGGAGTGTTTTCTTCTTCGTTGTCGTCGTCTTTGTTTTCATCGTGAAACCGTCGTTCCGAAGCATTGTCCAGCACCATGTTGCTGTATTGATCAAAGGATCGAAGATTCTGAAGTGGGAGTGCAAAAAGTGGTGGTTGCAATATTATGGATTGTTTTTTTTTTGTCCCAAAATAGACCATCGATTCCAAATAAGGTTGTGTGACGGTTGGCAAGACAACGAAACTCCGTGTTAGATATTTGGTTGGAAGATTAATTGCCAAGGGTTTCTAAAAAAAAAAAGCATGACCTTGGCAATTTGGTACACGCAATGAAGGAACAGTGCACAGCAGCAATCGAAACTTGTGGCAAACACAAGAATTTCTGTCTCATTCCAATTCATTTTCACACACACACTTACCCCCACCAAATGGCGTCCATCCCTCAAAACAATCATGATGCGTTGATCGAGTTCTTCTACTAGACTCGAAGATCCCGGCAGGTAAGCCGGAACGTGACCAAAGGGAATCCCCGTGTTGGCGGATATTTTTTGGACATTTCCTCCTTGCTGTTGTTGTCCACCCCTTCCTCGTCCTCCCTTGTTGACATTGACAATGGATCGTCCCGAGGTGCTGGTTCGTCCTCCTCCTCGTCCTCCGCTGCCGCCTCGTCCTCTACCACCCCCTCGTCCTTGGTAGTTGTTGCTTCCCTGTGGCTGCTGCTGTTGTTGTGGAACTTGTGGCTGTTGGGGCGGTGGCGTCGCCGGAACTTGTTGGGAGCTTGTCGTTGTAGCTTCCATAATGGATAGGTATGAAATAATTTCGAGTCTCGAGGATGAATTAAAAACCAAAATAAAAATCAAATTCTCGTGTGTCTGGTTCCTTTTTAACTGAATAGTAACTTTGACTGTATGCACTATCTATAGCTCTTCTCCTTTGATAGACTCAAGTCTCAAAAAGCAGTATATCGGATTGCTCCAATGGTCTTGGCACAAACGAGCTTGCCCCGTTCGGTGCTGACAAGTTAGTTTTATTCCAACGCCCAAAGACTTGTCTGTCCTTGACCCGGCGTTTGGAAATCCTTTTATGGAGATTCGCGCCGAAAATGTTGAAACTCTCAAGACAGTCTTAGTTTTTTTTAAGCATTTCACCAATGACTAGCTACGAATTATTTCAACTCGATGATCCTATCAAAAAAACGGCGGAATTCCCATGTTTTTTTAATTGATGTTGAATGTATCATTGCGTCTGCCAACGACCTTCTCTACATTTCATCAACAATAATACTATCCATACACTATGGTATCGTCCTCCTCCTCCACAAGCAGCAGTAGCAGCAGGGTGGGTCTCTGCAACCAATCGTCTTTTTGCGCCGAAACCACCATGGTCACGATCGTCCCGGCCTTTCATTACGATGGTTCCTTCGAGCTCTTGAGCGGCACACACAAGGCTAATGTTGGTCCCTTTGTGGCCGGGATGCCATCCAATGTTCCCCTCTGGATCGCTAAGACACTGTTTAGTCGGAATATGGCACAGATCGAACTCCCCGAGTGGCTATCGGTTCCCTTTTTGACGGGCATCCTGAAGGAGGAACGCGAGTCGACACTGTTGAGCCGCAAGCTGCCTTTTTATTATTACGAAATCGCTCGGGCCCTCGATTGTTGCCTACTAGACAGCAAGTATCCTATGGGACGGGCCATCAAGGTGGTTCTGCAAGATCTGGTGGCGGTTCGATCGGACAAGTTAAGGATGCATTTTCACGAACTCTCCCGGTCGGATCTCATCCATCCACCAGCGGGATACGACGAACTGGACGAGGACGGGAACTACGCACAGCAATACGATAAGGAAAATCCGCCCTCGGAATTGCCCATTATTTCTGTCACGGGAATCTGTAGCTACGAACTCAACAAGACGGGACCCTTTCTGCAGAGGGCCTTTTCCGATTACGGATTTTTGACGCGTCGTCCGTCGATGGAGGAGAACAACAATAGGACCAGCAACAACAAGGATTCTTCGTCCTCGATCAACAAGGAGGGAGATATAGAGAATAGCGGTACCAGTGGAGATCCAGAGGACAAGGGGCTATCGAAAAATCGCAGGGGTCCACTGGGAAGGTCACGCCTTCGTCGGTTTCGAAACTAAAAATAACGGGTTTGTACATGACATTTTGCTCAAAGCTTCTAGTAGTTTTACCATCACTCTAATTTGTTACAGTTGTAGTTTTATCGTGTGTCATTGTGTTCCTCGAGTCGAATCAAACATTCGGCAAAAAGTATATCCAAACCAGCACGCAGAATGTATCCACACGAAGTGACTTTATCGCAAGTCAGTGATACTGGAGAAATGAGAAACGTCTATCAATCATTCATCAATTCACCACTTTTTTCAGCCTTGCGACTATGACAGTGTATACTCCCCCAGGAGCCCAACAAAGACTTCTGATTTCTCACAAGGTGCTGACAGAGAAAAAAAACGAGAATCCGCTAATATATAATACATCTGATTCCCTAACTTTTGTTTATGATTGATGAAAACATCGTTGGAAAATGCTTTTGCAGTAGGTTGACTTCCAAAAATCTATGAACTTCTTCGCTGCCAACAAAATGCAAAATACCGCGCAAACCAACAAAATAGTGACAAGGGTTCTAACAATATAGTTAGTAGTCCATCAGGAAGATATAAACATACATCATGGTCAGGGACGTGCGTCACTGTTTTCTCGAACATCGGACATTTTCCCTTCTATAGACGAATTTGATGAAAATTATTGTCACCTGTGAAGTACCTTTAAAAGAACATCAAAAAATTCATTATGCTGTTCTCTTTCGTTCACCCACTTCTGATAGTAGATGCAACAAGAACGACTTCATTCCGTTCTGTGTGTGGCTGTAACTTGTCAATAGTTTTTGGTGCTTGAAGTCCGAACCCGGAGAGAAAAAAAATAAGTTGTAGCCCCCTGTGTTTTGATTTGTTGAGAGTATTGGCGTCAATGCTTTGGACCGAACACGGATTTTAAAAAGTTCCTTGTATAGTATATCACTCACAACAAGAGGTGCGCTCTTCCATTACGAAATGGTACTTCTTCGTTCGCAGGACACGCAAATTATAATTAACGAAATCTGTAGTGTGTCCAAGAACATCATCCAATGGTGTGAATCATGACGGTTCCTAAATGATGGATTTCGGATACGATGCGCTGCATATTCCTAATGGATCGTGTGCTGCCTTTGCGTGCATTTCTCGATTTTTGTTTCAACGAATTTCGTGCGTTCGATTGCAGATGGAAGAATCTACCCAGTTGTAAAAGTCAAACAAGTCTTCGATGCGACCCCCTTCTTCAAAGTCTTTCAATACTTTGTCGCTAACGACAAAGGGTCGAATTTTCCCACCAAACTCATGGAGAAAGGCTCCCCGATCGATGAGATTCGGTCCGGTCAGCGGTGGATTCCAGCTCTTGTCGCAAACGATCTCGCTGGCCTCGAGAAAGGGGACCAGGTGCTTCTCGTCGACGACCTCAAAGACAACCCGTTGTTGTGACAGCTGGGCATCATCATCATCATCATATCCACAACAACAAGAATCTTCGAATTCAAAGACGACATATTGTTTGGCAAAGAACGATTCACCATGAATAAGCCAATCCAAGAGGTCCGATTCGTTGGTGTATCTGCTGCTGTTGGGAATGGATTCTCCGATCGATCGAATCGGATGAGCAAGATCGGCCGGGATGTAGGGAATATGTGCTTCGGGTATGTCTTCGTCACAAAGAATCCATTCGTGCTGGCGATGTTTCGATGATTGAAGGGCATTGCAAAGAAATTCTCCCTGATCATCCGGAACCAAGAGACAAAAGGCATCGTACTCCGAAGACAGGGCGGAACCCTTGAGAATCCTGAACACCATCGGCGTGTTGTCTTCTTCGTTTGGCTCGTCGCTCAGAGTTTCGTTATCCATCACGGCTCTATTGATAAATCATTGTCGTTGTGGAGCAGGATCTATCGTTTGTGCAAGAAGACTTGGCTTGGTCCTGTTCGGAATAGGTACTGAAAAAGCTTTCCGTAATATACTTAACAAAACCAGTGTTAAATGAGAAATTAGGGCAGGCTATTAAATAACCGCTTTTCTATAGTTTTTCCGAAGCGGTTCTCACCAGATGCTGCCAAATCTTCTCATTCGACTTCAGTATTGGGTGAGAAGAATGCTTTAACGCAACCTAAATGAATGAAAAAATCTTGTCCTCCTCGCTTTTGCCGCCAACAAGAGATTAACTACACAAACAAACAAACAAAATTGGAATCCAGTTCGACTTGTACTTCTTTCCCTATCGTAAGTATTCTTGTTTCGTGATACTAACTGTTCCTCACTGCACCCAACATCTGTCACCCGAAAAACTATTTGGTGGTTTTCTACAGCCCGATGAGTCCATTATAGATGCTTGTCGAGTCTTGGTCAAGACGACGGCATTTTCCTGGCAAACCCTCGAACCGGGAAATTCTTTGGGTAATAATGCTGATTCATCAACTACTACTCTACTCGCCCTGTCCAAATCCTCGTGTGCAGAACAATCCCCACTCACTGCCACCCACGAACAAGACATTCGGGTCAAAAGCCGATCCGTCCTGGTTTTACAAGTACTCCCAACTGAGCCACGTTTTGATTCCAATCCCATACAGAACGGAACCAAGGCTACCGAACCCGCGAAGCAGGAACAAAAGACTTGGCACAAGTTCGAACGGGCACCGATTGTCCGGCCCGAAGTGACAAACCAACAGGCCATTGTCGCTTCGGCGTTCTCGAAAAAGTCAACATCGTCTGCTTCAATCCAAAAGGCCAAAGAATCGTCAGTAGCTTCGAATAGCAACACTATTACCAAGGTCAAGCACACAACAGCCAAGTCCAAAAGCCGGCTGCGAAATCTGGTGCCGCTTCCAAGGCAAAGGCAAAACCAGTAGCCAAAGCCGAAGAGCAACAACACTACATCCAAGAATGACAATGATAACCTCGATTTTTCGAAACAGAGGAAAATTTTTGCCTCATCTTATGCCTTTGCGAAGCTCGTGCGACCCTCCCCCGACAAGGAAAACGAACACACCGATCACAACGAGCCAGACAATACTATGGCTGTTGGCAACGCCGACGATTTCGTCGATGACGAGGATAAGGATTCGGAGGACGTACAGGAAATGGACCAACGCCGGGAAAAGACCAAGGAAATCGTTTGCAAGCAAAATGAACAGGATGTTCTCTTGAATGAATTGGGAAAGAAGCCGGCACAATGGATATTATCCATCGGTATGGATACCAAACTCCAAGGAAACTGTCGAATGACGGCAACTGCTGCGTCGATTTTGAAACATTGGTCGGCAGCGACAACAATCGCGTCACCAAAGAAGCTGCAAACGATTAGCGATTTCCCCGAATACACGTACGCGAGACCACAACTTCCCTATATGGGGATCATTGTTGCGGTTCGTCCTTGTGATTTTTCTGCTTGTTCGTACAACCCTGTTCGAAGGGAGGAAAGAAAAAATCTGTGAAAACTCTTCCGTCGAAAGACCTTTATATATGTCCACAAAAAAGCGCGAATCGTTTTTCATCCTTTCGTTCTCTCACTATCGGTTCTTCTTCTTCTCTCCTAAATTATACGCGCCGCACACAATCCTTCATCATCATCACAAGGCAAAGATATAGTTTCTCTCTTACGACAAGATGCTTTTTCAAGCCCCCGCCCTCGCCGCACTTTGTGCCCTTTCTGTAGTGAAAACCATTGCCGCAAGCACCAAGAACGACAACGAAGAAACCCTGAGCGTGCATCGCGATGCCATCAGGGCAGATTTTGGTGACGTCTCGACCTACAAGGATTCTTTTGTGCCAAGGTCGATCGTTGGTACAAGACTGGCCAAGCAAGCAGCACTCGTGGGCGCGATCCTGCAAAACCAAGACGGGGACGACTTTTCGGAAAAGCAATTCTTGGAAGCTCCCAAAACGGTCAACGGGCGCCAGGTTTTGAATTTCCTACGGAACACCGACAA
>Ga0115013_10001262_pt1 | contig 14763 bp, 12 predicted proteins | sample SouAtlMetagenome_2_FD_88686 | JGI IMG/M metagenome (GOLD analysis project Ga0115013, IMG submission 88686) | Marine eukaryotic phytoplankton communities from Atlantic Ocean - South Atlantic ANT15 Metagenome | ecosystem: Environmental > Aquatic > Marine > Oceanic | place: South Atlantic Ocean...
AGTTGCCATCACCCGTGTCGCGGCTGATTCTTGTTACAATCCAAAGCGCGACACCCTCGGAGTATGGAAAGTGCTTGCCCCAGATCCTCCTTTTGATGGGCGACAACATCTACGGAGACACCGAAAACATGGATCATCTCTAAAAGAAATTATGATTCCAAGACCACGGGCCCCAAAGGACGACGCCTACAGGTCATCCTCCTCGATACCCGCTGCCATCGAACCAAGCCCGGGGTCAAAAGCGTCAAGACCGGCCAAGCTCTCCACACCACAGTAGATGACTTCTCAAAGTAAGTTCATTTGATCATCCTCTGAGGCAAAGCGCACTCCCACGCCCAGAAGTCTCACCGGCTTGCCCTCCCCTCGACTCCACGCCAAGCGAAGGAGATCTTCATAAACCGATTCCTCCATCTCACTCCCCGCCGTTTCGGCAGTTGTTTGCGTAAAGTCATCAAACTTCAACTTCACGACACGGGACTTCACGTCCTGATCCGACTTCCGCAGGACCGATTCCTCAACCTCGACGCGAAGCTTTCTTAAGACATTCATGAGCCAATCGAGGTCATTGATGTTTTCCGAAAAAGTCCGCTCTTTGGAAAGAGACTTCCGCGTGCGATCAACCGAGACTTCTCGATCATCCCTGCCGCGACTGCGTTCAAAAAGCTCGAGCCCCCAACGCCCCAACTTTTCGGCTAATTCGATCTTGGAAAATCGCTGTAGATCTCCGCAGGTCGACACGGACAACTTCGCCAATGTCTCCTGCCCTTTCTTCCCAACACCATTAAGCTTGGCAACCGGAAGCCCGCGCATAAAGCCATCCACTTCCTCCGGCTTCACCTCAAGCTGCCCATTGGGCTTGTTCCAATCGCTGGCAATTTTTGCGATGAGCTTGTTCGGTGCAATCCCGGCAGACGCCGTCAACTTGGTCTCTTCATAAATTCGCTCCCGAATCTCCTGCGCCAAAGCCGCCCCGGATTCCTTGCGATGACTCATATCCAAATACGCCTCATCCAAAGATAGCGGTTCGACGAGATCCGTGTATCTCGCAAAAATTGCCCTTACCTGACTCGATGCCTCGCGATAGACATCAAATCGAACCGGAGTCAGAATAATCTCCGGACACAACTGCCGCGCCTTGAAAACCGGCATCGCGGAATGACACCCAAACTTCCGAGCTTCGTAATTCGCCGTTGTCAGCACTCCCCGGCCTGAACTTCCACCCACTCCCACCGGCTTCCCCTCCAGCGAGGGATCATCGCGCACCTCAATCGCTGCATAAAAGCAGTCCATATCGATGTGAACGATTTTGCGGGTCATGACTTGGCAGGGCTCAAAGTAGCCAGAATGGGTATTCCAAGCGCCATGCCGCCACTCTAGTCGAGGCGAGGCGCTTGAAAAGCGCCGCCACAGTTAAACATCAAAGAAGTCGTCACCAAAGGCGCCGGACTTCTGCAGGTAGTAGTCGTAGCCGCCGGAGTATTTCTTCACCTCTCCGTCGGCGACGTGCCAGGTGTGCTCGGCGAGAGAGCGGATGAAGTGCACGTCGTGAGAGATGAAAACGAGCGTTCCTTCATATTGCTTCAACGCAGAGACCAAGGCCTCAATCGAGGTCATATCAAGGTGAGTCGTCGGCTCATCCATCAGAAGGAGGTTCGGAGGATTCACGAGGAATTTCACCAGCGAAAGCCTGCTCTTCTCTCCACCGGAAAGAATTCCGACTCGCTTTTGCACATCGTCCTTCTTGAAGAGGAATGATCCCAAAATGGATCTGGCTTCGTTCTCACGCATCCCGCCACCAGCATCAACAACTTCTTCAAGAACGCTGTTATTCTCATTAAGAGTCGCGGCACGGTGCTGGGAGAAGTAACCAATCTTGGTCGTTGTCCCGACATTGCGTTTTCCGGCATCGCCCTTTTCAATGCCCGCGAGCATTTTCATAAGAGTCGATTTACCGGATCCGTTTGGTCCGACGAGAACGATACGATCTCCCCGCTCGATAAAGACATCCAGATTGGCGTAGAGCACATTGTCATCGTAGGCCTTACTGACATTCTCAAGGGAGATGACACGCTGCGTAGAACGAGGCGGCTGGGGAAAGTGGAAATGGAAAAGCTTGCGAGGTTTGCGTGGCTTGGGGAGACGCTCCATCTTCTCCAGCATTTTCACACGACTCTGCACTTGTGACGCTTTGGACCCAACCGAACGAAATTTATCAATAAATTCCTGAATTCGGGAAATTTCCTTCTTCTGATTCAAGAAGGCTTTTAACTGCTGCTCGTAGCGCTCCTCTTTGAGTTGCAGATACTTGGTATAATTTCCAGCAAAGGGAACGAGTCTCATCTCATCGATCTCGTATACCTTCTCGATGACGCCATCCATGAAGGACCGGTCGTGGGAAATGATGAGAAGTGCCCCCGGATACTGTTGCAAATATTTTTGAAACCACATCAAGGAGTGGAGGTCCAAGTGGTTGGTTGGCTCATCAAGCATGAGGAGATCAGGCTCTTCGACTAAAAGTCGTGCCAGGTGGGCGCGCATGACCCACCCACCGGAAAACATGCTCGCAGGTCGGGCAAAATCTTCCTGCGAATACCCCAGTCCAGCCAGAATCTTTTTGGCTTTGGGCTCAAGTTGGTATCCGTTGAGTTCTTCATAGCGGTCCTGAGCTTTGCCATACTCATCGCTATCATCTGTCGCGGTCCGCATTGTCGCCATGACTGTCTGCAGCTCCTCGCTAATTCCCATGGAAATTTCAAGAATGGTCGCTTCGCCGGGATCTCCAGCTTCCTGAGCGAGATACCCGACCATGCCGTAGTCATCGAGATCAAAGGTTCCTGAATCCCGATCTTCCTCACCAAGAATAATTTTAAAGAGGGTTGTCTTCCCCGCGCCATTCGGTCCAACCAATGCCACACGCTCACCCCAGTTGATGGTCATATCGGCCTCTTCAAAGAGAACTCGCCCCCCCAAGGCCTTGGTCATTTTCTTGATCGTCAACATACCGGCGCTGATGTCAGGGGAGATGGCCTGAGAGTCAAGTTTTTTGGGGCTTGGAACAGCTAAGAGCCCAAAGACATATCGCAGGAGAGGAGGTTCCTCTCAGGCAAAGACAGTTTTCAGGGATACCTTTTTAGGGCCCGCCTTTTTCTTACAAAGCAGGTGCACTATTGAGGTTTTAAAGATTTCTTGGGACACAATGAGGCATTCTTTTCTCAGGGGGAGACATCTCAAAGGCGAAATCCTTTGGGTGAAATTTAAGAAAGTTTTTGGGAGGCGTCGAATGGCTTATTTTTCGGCAGCGAGAGGAAAGAGGACTTGTGTCCGAAAAGGTATCGGCTAGCGCTTGCGCAGGATTGGTTGCCCTCTAGGATTCTCAGATGTCTTACCAACATTCGGTCTGTCGCTGGTGCTTTGAGTCCACCCCCCTCTCCACACTCGCGGGATGGTGCAGGGATCTGGGAATTCAGGGAATTGACCTCCTCCATCCGCACGAAGTGGCCGAAATTACGTCCTTTGGCCTGCGCTGCCCGGTGACTGCGGCTCCCGATCATCAAAGCGGACTGGGCTGCATCGAGAAGTCCTTCAACAAACCAGAACACCACGCGACCCTGCTGGAAATTTACCAGAAACTGATTCCCGAGGCCGCCGAGGCGGGAATTCCCAAGGTCATCACCTTTTCCGGAAACCGCGAGGGCCTGAGCGACGCCGAGGGGATCGAAAATTGCGCACGGGGTCTCGAGCCCCTGCTCGATCTCGCCGACAAACACGACGTCACCCTAATCATGGAGTTGTTGAACTCCAAGGTGGATCATCCGGACTACCAATGTGACCACACGGACTGGGGAATCGCCTTATGTGAGAAGCTCGATTCCCCGCACTTTAAGCTTCTTTACGACATCTACCACATGCAGGTCATGGAAGGCGATGTCGTGGCCACGATCAAGAGAGCCGCCCCTTACATTGGCCACTACCACACCGCCGGTGTGCCGGGACGTCATGAGATCGATGAAAGCCAGGAACTCTATTACCCCGCCATCATAAAAGCCATCGAGGCAACAGGCTACGATGGCTTTGTGGCGCAGGAATTCATTCCTACTTGGGACGATCAACGGGCCGCTCTAGCTGATGCCATCGCCCGCTGTTCGGGTTAATCCTGATCCTTCTCTATCTCCTTTTTACGGGATTCTTTTTCCTTTTCCAGAACCCGCCCCTGTTCTTCGAGAAAGATTCGGGCGGCATTGAAACTGGCGCGGGCGTAGTCCCGAAGGCCGGAATCATCAAGAAGGGCGAGTCCCTCCTCGGTCACTTCCGATTCATAAATCTTCCAGGCTTTCTTACGAAGGTGATCCTCATTGACAGGCGGACGGGCCTTCACCTCACGTTCGCGATTATTCCCGCGACCCCGGCCGCGATTACGGCCGCGACGTTCGCGCTGTTCACCACGATCCTCGCCTTTCGGTTTTTCCTGCTTTTTGGACTCAGAAGCATCATCCGGGACAAGTCTTTCGACAGTTTCGGATTTCTCCTCGCTGGAGGCATCGTCGGATTTCGCAGCTTCGCTTCGAGCATCACGAACACCACCACGAGTTTCACGGGACTTTTTGCGAGGCGCTTTTTTAGAGGCTTTGTTTTCCGGCTCGGCATTGCCAGCCGGTTCATCCATAGGGAGCTCCTCGGACGGGGATTCTTCAGTTGATTTTTTAGCCGTCTTTTTAGCGGCTGATTTTTTCCGCGTGCTTTTGCGCGCGGTCTTCTTAGAGGGAGGTATCTCGTCGGACATAGTATTATGTAAATGAGCGGAGGAGTCGACTCCCCCGCCATGCAGTGAGTTTTAGTTCCAATGAACTCAAAGACCAATTATTTCCAGATATCGTCCTGGGTTTGGTCGTTGTCCGTCTTACTGTCGATGTTCTCGTCAGATGGTTCTTTGTCGGGGCCGATCGACCAAACATCGAAAGCTCCATCGTTTTTCACAAGATCGTTTGGATTTCCATCGATATCGAGAGCTGAGCGATAGCGATACGACTGACCGTATCCATCAAGAATGATTCTCCCTTCAGGGGTGCTTTCAACAATCGTCGAATCTTTTCTCAAGAGATCGGGCCAATAAATTTCCTCGGTTGGGTCCTCACCCTTGCCGGAGAGATCCCCCGACAGCGCCTTGTAGAGTTCGATGGTGATCAGGGTCTCACCGACAGGGTAGAATCCATTGTCGGCCTTATAGCTTTCCACATGTTGGGAAATATTCTGAAGGTTAACTTGGGTCAGCTTTTTGGCCTTGCTGTCTTTGACCTTGGAGAGGGCTCCAATAACAATCCCTCCCAGAATCACGATAATGGCGACCACCACGAGAAGTTCGATCAAAGAGAACCCTCGACGGGAAGGGCTTGGGCTCGGTGAAAATCTTTTCATCGGATAATATCGATTCGATTTAATCAGTGTGCAATCGACAATTTTCTAGCCGCCCTGCATCTGCTGAATGACCTTGATAAGTGGCAGGAAGAGCGCAAATACGATAGCACCAACCACGAGCGCGAGAATCACGATCATGATGGGTTCCAGAATCGAGGTCAACGCAGTCACCGCGCCATCCACTTCATCGTCGTAGACGTCGGCGATCTTCAGTAGCATTTCCGGCAACTGACCGGTTTCCTCCCCCACATCGACCATGGAGGTAACGAGGTTGGGGAAAATTCCCGAGGAGGTCATCGGAGCGACAATGGATTCACCTTCTTTCACCGCGTTATGGACTTCGTCAATAGCATTGGAAACGATCACGTTCCCTGCAGTATCGCGGGTAATATTGAGCGCCTGGAGAATGGGCACACCGGAAGTCACCAGAGTTCCGAGCGTCCGGGTAAAGCGGGCAATCGCGCTCTTTCTCTGGATATCACCAAAGATGGGCACCTTGAGTTTGATGGAATCAACAATGACACGACCCTTCTTGGTGCGAGTCCAAGCTGCGAAGCCGAGCCAAGCCAGAACACAAGCAATAAGAATCCAAACCGAGTTTGGCAGCACGAACGGTCGAGCCAACATCCAATCAGAGAAACCAAACACCACGCGCGAAATCAGGGGAAGTTGCCCCCCTTCCATGTCTTGGAACATCGCACGGAACTTGGGCACAATGAAGAGCATGAGGAAACTCATAATGGCCACCGCAATGAACATCACGATTAAGGGGTAAACCATCGCAGACACGATTTTCCCTTTCAACTTATGGGCCTTCTCCTGATATTCCGCGAGGCGGGTCAGAACAACCTCGAGAACACCACCAAGCTCACCGGCTTTCACCATGTTGACAAAGAGCTTATTGAAAATCCTCGGATGTTGACCAAGACTTTCTGAGAAAGTCGAACCTCCCTGCACGGAATCGGCGAGATTGTTGATGGTCGCTTTCAGGTTTGGGTTGGGCTCCTGTTTGGACAAGACATTGAGCCCGCGAAGAAGTGGAAGTCCAGAGTCGATGAGAGTCGCCAGCTGCCGAGTGAAAATCATCAAAATCTTGGGCTTTATCTTGCCACCAAGCTTACTTTTGCCGCCTTTGCCCTTCTTAGCCTTCTTCTTGCCGGTGGACCCGGCGAGTTTGCCTTTGCCCTCCTCGACAACTTGAGTTGGGTAAAGGCCTTGGCCACGGAGGAGCTGGGCCGCTTCAGCGTCGGAATTGGCCTGCACGACGCCAGTAGTCTGTTCGCCTTTGGCGTTGAGTGCGATATATTGGAAATTTGCCATCAGAATGATCGTGTGTTGTGTAGTTCTAAAGAAGATGTGAAAGGGTGTGGAAGCTTGAAATTCCGAAATCGTATCGGAATTTTAGGTTTTCGCCCTTATTAGGTGTATTTAAGGACCTCCTCAATGGTGGTCCGGCCCTCGTAAATACTGCGAAGTCCGTCCTCACGAAGTGTGACCATACCGAGTTCGATCGCCTTCTGCTTGATGACGACGCTCGGAGCGCGCTCAATGATTAATTCACGAATTGGATCGGTGATATTGAGCAACTCGTAGAGACCTGCGCGGCCCTTGTATCCGGTTTCACCACAGGTTTTGCAGCCTCTTCCGGTAAAGAAGCTCTTGTCACCCAGTTCGTGAGGAGAAACTCCCAACTGACTGAGAATGGCCTCGCTGGGCTCGTAGGGAGAATTGCAATCAGAACAAATCGTTCGAAGAAGTCGCTGGGCAAGAATTCCCTCAAGCGATGCGGCCACGAGGAAAGGCTCGGTTCCCATATCGACCAATCGTGTAATGGCTCCGGCGGCATCGTTGGTATGTAGGGTGGAAAGCACCAAGTGACCGGTCAGGGAAGCCTGAATAGCGATCTGTGCGGTTTCAAGGTCCCGCATCTCCCCTACAAGAATCTTATCGGGGTCCTGACGAAGGAAAGCCCTGAGGATTTTGCCGAAATCCATGCCAATGGCTTCGTTTACGGGCACCTGAATAATCCCGTCGACATCATATTCCACAGGGTCTTCCGCGGTAAGTAGCTTGGAGTCAATGGTATTAATCTCACGAAGAGCCGCATACAAGGTCGTGGTTTTTCCCGCTCCGGTCGGCCCGGTCACGATGAAAATTCCATTGGGCATGCGAATGGTATCATGAATGTATTCATGAATCGATTTTGGCAATCCAAGGTTATCGAGATTAAGATTCACCGAGTTTCGATCAAGCACACGAAGCACCACGCTCTCACCATACTGGGTGGGGAGTGAGGAGACACGCATATCGACCGACTGGTCGCCGACCTGCTTCACAATACGACCATCCTGGGGAATCCGTCGCTCCGCGATATTCATATTCGACATCACCTTCACGCGGGAAATAATCGGCAAGGCCAGATGGACTGGCGGTGGAGCCATCTCATAGAGTGATCCGTCGACGCGGTAACGAATTTTGAAATCCTCCTCAAATGGCTCGAAGTGAATATCGGAGGCCTTTTCTTTAATCGCCTGATAGAGAACCAGATCAACATAGCGCATGATGGGAGCAGAGTTCGCTTCATCTTCTAACTCGCTCTCGCCTCCTTTGAAATTTAAGCCACCGTCGAGCTGGCTCAAAATGTCATCCATGGCTTTTTCCTGGCCACCGTAAAATTCGTTGATTTTTTCCTCAACGAGATGATCGGCAGCTACCAAGAGGCGCACTTCCTGACCGATCGAGAAGCGAATGTCTTCCACAATTTGTGGGTTTAAAGGGTCGGTCAGCACGATTGCCAGTCCGGCATCGTCATATCCTACTGGGAAAGCTCCATGCAGGCGGGCGGTTGCAGCCGGAACAAGATTGAGCACGGCTTCCGGAGCTTCGAATCCATCGAGATCGATGAAGTCGGTTCCCAATTCCTGGGCAATGATCGGCCAAATATCGTTTTTATTCGAGATGACCTGGTAATCAGCGAGGATCTCTGTGACCTCCTTACCGCTGTTTTCGACTTCCGAGAGAATGTCCTGTGCCAGAGCGCCATCGACCATGCCACGGCTGAGGAAAAGATCTAGGACTTGTTGGTTATCCATTTAATGAGAAAAGTAAAGGTTGTGTGATAAAGAATTATTCCGAGTCGGACATAGTGACTCCAATGACTTCCTCCGCCGAGGTCATCCCGGCGAGGACTTTCCGAATGCCGTCCTCTCGCAAGGTTCGCATTCCCAATTCCCGAGCCCGGCTGCGAAGCTGGGGCGTACTGAGGTTCTGGTTAATCAGATGACGTACTTCGTCGTCTACAAGGAAGATTTCGAAAATACCAATTCGACCCCGATATCCCGAACCGCGACAGTTCTCACAACCGCCAGGTCCCATGATATTCCCTTCGGCAATAGCCGACTGGTCGATGTTGAGTGAGCGCATTTCCTTCTCGGTAAGCACCGCCGGAGCCTTGCACTTGTCGCAAAGCTTCCGGACCAATCGCTGGGCCACCACGGCGCGGACGGCCGAGGCGATCAGGAAATTTTTAATCCCAATATCCGACAATCGAGCAACGGTACTGGGAGCATCATTGGTGTGAAGTGTCGAGAACACTAAGTGACCGGTAAGCGAGGCGTTAATCGCGATATTCGCGGTCTCCTTGTCTCGAATCTCCCCCACCATGATGATGTTGGGCGCTTGGCGTAGCATCGAACGCAGCGCAGCCGCAAAGGTCATGCCAATGTCGGTTTTCACCATGACCTGGTTAATTCCGGCCATTTCATATTCCACCGGATCCTCAACCGTGATAATTTTCCTATCGGGTTTATTGATCTCGTTCAGGCAGGCATAGAGCGTGGTCGTTTTCCCGGACCCGGTCGGCCCAGTCACCAGAATGATCCCGTCGGGCAACCCAAGCAACTCGCGGAAAACCTCCTGGTCATCCGAGAGAAATCCAAGCTGGGGAAGGCCCAGACTGAGGGCTGACTTATCGAGAATACGCATCACGATACTCTCACCATGGTTACTGGGAACCGAGGAAACACGAAGATCGACTTCCTTGCCGCCCATCTTGACCTGAATACGGCCATCCTGAGGAATGCGCTTCTCCGCAATACTCATCGTCGAACTCATTACCTTGAGACGGGCGATCACTGCGGGAAGGAGCTTTTTCGGATGATTGGCAACTTCCACGAGCTTTCCGTCAATTCGGTTTCGAACACGCAAGGAGGTCTCAAGAGGCTCGATATGAATATCACTCGCGCGCATCTTGAAGGCATCCACAAGGATTCCCGAGACCAACTTAATTACCGGGGCGTCATCACCGTCGTCTTCACCTCCGGCACCAACGACAGTGAGGCCTGCCGCTTCGGACTGCCCCACTTCCTCGCCAAAGACCTGCTGCCACGCGCTATGAATTGCGGTTAGGGTCGCGGCATAGAAATTCACTTCACGGCCGACCACCAAAGGAAGAGCATCCGTCACTTCGAAGTTCAAGGGATCAGCAATCGCGACACTTAAATACGAGCCATCGTCAGCAAAAGGAACAGCATTGAACCGACGGCAATCTTCGAGAGACATCACATTGGAAAAAACCGGATCCACGAAAGCATTGAGGAGATCCACGACCTGAGTCCCCGCCCCGGCTGCGGTCACCTCGGCGATATTGCCTTCCGAAACGTCGCCCTGATCCAGAAAATGCTGGATTAAATGTTCATCCCCCAACTTGCTGCGGACATCTGCGACGTGTTCGGCCGTGATGTGCCCCGCTTCAACTAATAGCTCTATCAAATAATCTTCGTTCGAATACACGGTGTCGTTTTCGGTGTGCGTTAAGCCGGAGCAGCAAAGCCACTTTCCAGCATGCGCGAGAGCTTGCGGAATCCGCTCTCAGGTGTCAATGCACCGAATCCGATAAGGCGAAAAAACACGGAAATCACCGTATCTAGAGGCTCGGAAAGAACCTCAATAAGAGTTCCTCCTGTCGAAGTGACATGATTTTTGCGTCTGCCGGATCACGGTCATCGAAACCCGCAAGATGTAACATTCCATGGATTCCATACAGAGCGATCTCTCGATCTGCCGAAGTTCCAAATTCGACCGCTTGCTTTTGAGCTTCCTCTACCCCGATCAAGAGCTCCCCGTGCTCGAAGGTGATCACGTCCGTTGGAGTGGCATCCTGTAAAAACTCACCATGAATCCGGGCCATTTCCCCGTCATCCAAAAGTGAGATTGCCAACTCCTTCAAATTTGCAATTTCTCCGACCCCGATCCCTTGAAGAATAGCTGCTACTCGATTCCAACCAGATTCAAGCACCCCTTTAAATTCAGATGAAATCTCACGAGACCGACAGCCTGAAAAAACCTCCACCATCTTAACGATCGGACTTCAACTTTTGACTGCGGACTTTCTCGCCAGCATCAACTGACATCACCCTACCCCCTTTTGTTCCCAAGCCGGACGGCGGGTCCTCGACCTGATCTTTGGGATACTCAAGACGGCTATGCAACATGCTTCGCAAGGTCTTGGAAAAGACCGTCCGAACGGTTGTCAATTCGGACATAGTCAAACCACAGGCATCGAGCTGCCCGTCCTTGAGCCGTTTAAAAACGATCTCGTCCACCAAAGCCTTAATGCGGCCCGGAGAAGGTTTGGAAATGGCTCGTGACGCACTCTCGATTGCGTCGGCGAGCGAGATAATCCCGCTTTCCCTCGATTGCGGAATTGGACCGGGATAACGGAAACTTTTTTCATCCACCTTGGAAAGATCGTCGACTTCCACTCCCTCTTCTTTTCCGCGATTCTCCTCCTCCGATAGGCGCTCACGTGCCTTGCGATAGAAATAGTAAACTAGGGAATCTCCATGGTGCTCCCGAATCACCTCAAGAATCCGAGGATTCAGCTTATCCTTGATCGCCATATCGACACCGTCCTTCACGTGAGCGACGATAATCAGAGCACTCATCGTCGGTGTTAGTCCGTCGTGCGGATTTTCGCCACCTTGGTTTTCGATAAAATACTCAGGCTTCTTCAGCTTCCCGATGTCGTGAAAATAGGCGCATACCCGACTCATCAAGGCGTCGGCCCCAATCGCCTCGGCGGCACTTTCGGCAAGGGAGGCCACGATCAAACTATGATGAAAAGTGCCCGGAGCTTGTATTTGCATCGTCCTTAACAAAGGATGATTCAAATCGCTCAATTCTAGCCAACTGATTTCAGTAGTCAGTCCGAAGACGCCCTCCAGAAGAGGAAGAATTCCACCCACAAACAATCCCGTAAGTAAGCCCGTGATCAAAGCAACGAGACATGGCTTCCCAAAATTCTGCCACAACGCACTGCCATTGAACCCTACCGAATCGAGCGAGATTTTAGCAAACAAAAGGTCGACCAAAAGCGCTCCCACACCCACCCAAAATCCAGCTCGCAACAAACGCCCGCGCTTTCGAACCTTCTTCGTAGCGAACACCGCAATCAAACCACAGAAGAGACTGATCGCCAAAAATGGCCACCGGTCATCGGCCGGCATTGCGAGCGCCCCAAACATACTAACAAAAACCGCCGAGTAGACTCCCGCTCTCTGCCCCAAAAGCACCGAATGAACCATCGGCGCAAAGGCCAGAGGTAGAATTAAAAACTCATACTCTTCCGGCAGGGCTGTCCCATTTGCATAGCCGCAAGCCACCCGAACCAACCACAAGTGGGTAAGTATGCCGCCAAAAACAAGAAAGACAGTACCATTCCGGCGAGCTGAGCTTTGATGATTCAAATGGAAAATGGCCAGCGAACACACCAGAATCACTCCAGCAATCGGCAACCACCCCAAGCTCTCGCTCTCCGTTCCGATTAACGGGGACAGCATGCTTGTCGCGAACCCTAAATAGAGCGCACCGCGCAGAGCCAAACTCCGATCAAGCTTCTCTAGGAGGCCATCACCAGAACTTGTGCGACGTTTCTTACCCGACGATAAACCCTGCTGAACCAGCCGCCAACGTTTTATGACATCAACTAATCCCACAATTTAGATTCTTGTTACGATAAACCCCAATAGGAAATCTCTCTGCTAATAGCTTTCGAGGCCGTCACTAGCAAGCAGGAAGCCCAACCGACATCTTCGGCCCAGAATCACCTGAGCCAAAATCCGTCTCAAATCAACCCAAACGGAAGACAATGCGGGCCTTACTCGTGTCATAGGGAGACATCTCCATTTTCACCCGGTCTCCGACAACTAGACGAATGAAACGCTTCCGCATTTTCCCGGAAATGTGGGCCAACACTTCGTGACCACTGGGAAGAGCCACTTTAAACATCGTACCCGCGAGAACCGCGGAAATCGTCCCCTCGATCTCGACGGACTTGTCTTCACTTTCTTCTTTGGTTTTTTTGTCCCGGTCGGGTTCATTACGACCTCTCCGGCGACGTCCACCGCCTCCTCGGCGAAAATTTCTTGGCTTGGCGATAACTAAAAAGGGTTGCGATTTGAAAACAACCGGATCCTCCGGCAATCGAGAGTATGTTTCCCCGGCATCGCAATGGCAACGGAAAAAATCCCCTCTTGGGTCGGGAGAATGCAAATTGGCCTTTCTCATTCCTTCATTCCCACGTAGACTGTCCCCCGATGGGCATCTTTGACAAACCCCGCCTCAAGCACAGCAAGAATCGCGGAGGCGTTCCCGACGACCTATGGACTAAGTGTCCCGAGTGTGACGAAATGCTGCATACTCTGGACCTGAGACAACACGATTTGGTCTGCCCGCATTGCACCCATCATTTTTTGATGGGTGCTCACGACCGCTTCAAGCTCATTGCCGACCCCGATAGCTTTGAGGAGACAGATACCGATTTGGTCTCCACAAACCCACTCGGCTTCGACAAATATCAGCAAAAAACTAAACTCCTCCGGGAAAAGACCAACCTCAATGATGCCGTCGTCACCGGACGGCTCTCCATCGGCGGTCACCCTGCCGTCGCTGCGGTTATGGACTTTAAATATTTCGCCGGTTCGATGGGCTCCGTGGTCGGACAAAAAATTACCCGGGCCATTGAAACCGCAACCAAGGAAAAACGGGCTATCCTCATCTTCTCTTCATCATCGGGAGCCCGCATGCAGGAAGGCATGCTCTCCCTGATGCAAATGGCAAAAACCTGCGGAGCACTCTCGCGACACTCCGAAGCGAAGCTCCCATTCATTTCCATCCTCACCCACCCCACCACCGGTGGAGTCACTGCATCCTACGCGACCATCGGAGACATCAATCTCGCCGAGCCAAAGTGCATGATCGGCTTTGCCGGCCCTCGTGTGGTGAAGGAAACCACGCATCAGGATCTTCCTCCCGGATTCCAGACCGCGGAATTCATGCTCGAACATGGCTTGATCGACCGCATCGTTCACCGTCGTGATATGCGCGTCAAACTCACCGACCTACTCGGCTACATGATGCCTCAATAGCAGGAGGATTCTTGCGGGAACATCAAACGTCTTCCGCCATGGAGCTCCAAGCGGCACTACAACAACATTTTGGCCACGACACTTTTCGTGATGGCCAGCAAGAGGTCATCGAATCCCTCATTGCCGGGCACTGCTCGCTGGCCGTCTTTCCCACCGGAGGAGGCAAATCGATCTGCTACCAGCTCCCCGCCCTCCTGCTCGACGGAATCACGCTCGTCGTCTCTCCGCTCATCGCCCTGATGAAAGACCAGGTCGACATCCTGCAGGCCCGTAATCTCCCGGCGGCCCGACTGGACTCAACCCTCAGCGGAGAGGAAGCCCGCGCACTCTATCAAGACCTGGATTCGAATAAGATTAAACTTCTCTATGTCGCACCGGAACGTCTCGCCAATGAGAAATTTCGCCATCGTCTGGAAAAACTCACCATCTCGCTTCTTGCCATCGATGAAGCACACTGCATTTCGGAATGGGGACATAACTTCCGGCCCGACTACCTCAAACTCACCCGCTTCGCCGAAGAGCTCGGGGTTGAGCGGGTTCTCTGCCTCACGGCAACAGCAACACCGCGGGTTTCTAGGGACATTTGCGACCACTTCCAAATCTCCCCCGACCACCACCATCAACTCACCTTTTACCGACCCAACCTTCACCTTTTGGTCACCCCTCTCGCAAATTACGACCGCAGGAATCACCTTCTTGAAAGACTCCTAAACTCTCCCACCGAGGCCACCATCATCTACACCACCTTGCAATTTGGGGCGGAATCACTGGCGAGTTTCCTCAACAAAAACGGCCTCACCGTCCGCCCCTACCACGCTGGCTTGAGACCGGAAGTACGCTCCGAAATTCAAGAGCAGTTCATGTCAGGGGAAACCCCTATCATTTGCGCTACCATCGCATTCGGCATGGGTATCGACAAAGCAAA
>Ga0115013_10001264_pt1 | contig 14751 bp, 7 predicted proteins | sample SouAtlMetagenome_2_FD_88686 | JGI IMG/M metagenome (GOLD analysis project Ga0115013, IMG submission 88686) | Marine eukaryotic phytoplankton communities from Atlantic Ocean - South Atlantic ANT15 Metagenome | ecosystem: Environmental > Aquatic > Marine > Oceanic | place: South Atlantic Ocean...
CTGGGCCATTGTCTAAATTTATAGTCAGAGATCAAAGCGAGAAAGCTTTTATTCTTCTCCAAAGTCACATTTCAAGACACAAATACAAAAATGAGATGCTCAACGACGAGCAAATGACAGTTCGCGACGAGGCCATAAAGATTTTGGAAGTGGCACAAGAATATTGCATAAAAGCATCAAAACATGGTAAAGTTGCATTAGAGTGCTACAAACTTCAACGATCAATCAACTATTCTCTCTGGGGTGAATCTTCCGGCGTTTTTAATCAATTTGAATGGATTGGGTGCTCTGAGGTAGCTTCAAATATACTTGCATTTCATGGGATACGTTCATTTGAAGATGTTATGGAACTATCTGACAAGAAATTGGACGAGATTTTTGCCAAAACCCAGATACCAAATTTACCAAGAAACGCTGGGCATATTGTGAAGCACACAGCTCGCGATCTTTGTCGTCAGAGGCTTACATTATCAGGTGAAATTGAGAGCACCAAAAACTCAAATATACCGACCGACTTCATTTGCTATTTGAAGTATCACGACCATATTGGGTCGATGATAAGAGAGAGTAGAGAACAGGATCTCAAGTTTAGTCTGATTGCTTATACCGATAATTCGGTTGCTTCCTCTTTGATTTTTGAAGAGAATATTTGCTCTCCATCATCATTTAGAATACCGCTTCCATCGTATTCATTTCAAAAACTATTTATTCACTTGGTAGGTACATGGGTTGGATTTGACGACAAATTAGAATTTGATGTCATGGTTGGAAAGCAAAAACAGTTGAAAGAAATTAGTCTTCAAGATGATGCACCAAAAGGAGCAAATTCGAAGAAACGAAAGAATTGGCAGACAGATACATCTCACCAGATATATCAGAGACGGGATGAAAAACCTGACTGGACAGCAGAGAACAAGGTAAAGAAACCATCGCCAATAACTCCTCAAGCCAAGGACCAAGTTTCTGGAACCTTCCATTCACGTTTACATGCAGCATGCAAGAACGTTGAATCTACGACTCCACGATCACTGGACCATTCTGTTCCGTTCATGAAACAAATAGCAAAGAATTCATCAACCTCAGTAAATATTACACCAACTACTCACTTTCCTGGAGGGGGAAGTTTGCGTGATAGGCAAGATTCTATTTGTGCCAATGCTAGAGGAAAAAGTCACTTCTACCCATCATCAACTATCACTGAAAGCAAAGAAATTTCTGGACCTGAAATTTGTATCAGGCAAAATGGTACACGTCAAAGTAGAATGCAACATGAATCATCAACTATTGATACGATAACTGAACAACCTGAAAATGTTCAACATAGGAATTTACAAAGAGAGAGCGAACGAACGAGACGAAGCAGAGTAGTGACTGGTCGAGTGGGAATTCGGTCGGTAGATTATTCTCCTCCCAATACTTTCAAGGTGGTAAATTCGGAGAAACATGTGTGGAACCGGTCTCGAACAAAACAGCAAAGCGCTCAAAAGAGGGCATTCACTGAAAAAAAGATGAACCCATTTGGGGCTTTCTCGCATGATCCGAATGATTTTGAAAGTCATCTAGAGCACCTTTCTAAACAAAGCAGCATTATTCCCAACCCATTACTGGCAAAAATGAAGCAATCATCTATTCCTAGTAATAGAAAAAGCCAGCGTCATTTTTCAACCGATGAAAATCGTCCTGCGAAGACAACTCGTTATCGACCACTGAGCGAAAATCCAAGACAAATTTTAATGAAAAAGGCTTGTGAGCATCAGTTGCAGCAGAAGATGTATTCACAGTCTGAAATTCTCCCGATGAATATGTCTCATGATCATCAGGGCCAAAAGGATCGTTACGTGTCTCAACCTGTACTTCCGGAAAATACAATGCAGAATTGCATAGGATCATTCCACAATCCCTGTGGGAGACTAGACTATCAGATGCGATGTCCACAAAATTTCGACAACAATTTTCAATTTTATCATTCTTCAGTACCATCTGGAACTCGTCACTTTTCAGGGACAGAAGATGATTTGAGTCCACATGACACATATATCCAATCGTATGATGGAAAGTCTAGCTACATTTCATCACCTATTCAAGGACTTGGATCACGAGAACAATACCAACCCTTAAAGTCAGATTCCTCCAGATGTTCTATGATCAATGGAGCAATTCGACCACAACACCAGTTCCTCGAGAGAGATCAACAACACCATCATCAGATTTTATTTAATGGTGATGCTGACATTGAGAGAGACTTTAATAGTCTATTTTGATAAACCGATTTGTAAAGATCAGGTAAAACCCAAATGATGCCTGCTTTCAAGGAAATCTGAAATTAACAACTAAAATTAACAACTAAAAAAAGTGAAATCATGATATACGCTAATGATCTGATTGGGTTCTAGTATGATAGAGTTGTAATGCGTTGTTACATAATGAAGAGGAATGTCTCGTCTATCGCCATAGCTTCACTGTACAATCACGAGAACAACTCAACAAGCTATGCTTTAAAATTTTCAAATCGCAGATTGAATCATCATGCCCCTGCGACATAGTGCGGGTTCCCTGAAATAACTTCCTTGGTACTCTAAAAGAATCTACTTCGCTTATTGCTGGGGTTGGAGCTTGATGGCAAAGCATCAGTCGAGAGTTGTTACCGTAGTCGATACGCTCAAAGCTTGGGAGAGGTTGTGTTGGGTCAAGTCCATTTGTAACGTGGCATTTCGAAGGTATTGCGAAGTCCCAGAATCTGATACGACGGTCACTACCACCAGTAATCAAAAAGCTGTGATCGCTATTTCCAGTGCTACCGATCATGCAGTTGACAGACCGAAAGGAGGCAGAAATGACTTCAGAGAGCTTTGCTGGCCCTCTTCCTTGTGAAAGGAGAGTCTTCCGGCGCGTAGAACTGGATAATGAAACATCGTACAGGCTTGGAAGATCATCGATCCTTGAAGAAGGACTCTTGCTCCTGTATTCTACTGTGCGGAAGCATTCACTACAGTGCCCAGTTGTTGCGTCAAACATAGCACATTCATTAGGTCCAGACGCAACAAAAATATGGGGTTTCGAGTCTGTGTAGGTTGATCGCTTACTGGCCCAGGATTGAGGTGGAGGTACAAATGAAGTAGCAAGTCGATTTATAGGGGTTGAGCGACTGTGTTGCCATAATCTCAAAACTTGATGAAAGCGCAAATCCCACAATGAAATGAAACCTTTATTGGTGCCCACTACAACCCAGTTTCGGTCATTCCCTATTGCCATGTTTGTTACATATCCAACATCTTGAATACTCTTAAGACAAAAGGGCTCTTTGGCGCTTCTTAAATCCCATGAGTGAATGGATCCTTTCTCGGTAGCATATGTAATGAGTGATGATCCCTGGTTGTTGAATTGATTCACAGCAAGAATCTCACCCTCTGAAGGGTTTATTCTTTTAATATTTGTCGAGCCAGCCACCCGCCGGTTATTTCTCTTAGAATCTGTAATGTTTGTTGAAGATGAAGAAATTAAATCCACACGCCAAACATGAACAGACCCATCACTGCCCGCTGAAGCAACAGAATGACTTCCCTCTACCATGACCAAGTCATTTACGCGTGGCAAATTTTTATGAACGTTCGAATCGCCCATGGAGTATGTCAAACTACTTTCAAGTGTTCCATTGCTTGTTTCAGCCTTCTCTGATTCCCATACGCGACATGTTCCATCATGACTTCCAGAGACGAAAAAGCTTTGATCGTGAGCGACCGCCATACGAATAATAGGCGCAGTGTGACCATGCCCTGAAGCCCGTATTGATGTGGCAATTACATTATCAATTTTCGGCCTCCATGCTTGAGAATCACGTGGGTCTCCTACTTCTCTTGCATTGTGTCGCGATTGATGAGAAGCTTTATTAATTGTTGGTCTCTCCTCGCTCAATCTAGGTGGGAGCGGCGGCACCTCTAATGCGTTGAGCTTAGTCAATAGTAAGGATGTGTCCGTCAGTGCAGGATTCAGACACGTTTCTGAGCCCCACTCGCCCCTACAAGCTGCATCAGCACTTTTCGATTCATTTGAATATAAGAATTTCATAGCGCAATCAGTTGACATTCCATCGAAGGTTGCTTTAGTTGTAGCAGCATGATCCATTATCGAAAGACCATAAATCTTTCCAAGTGCGGACACAGACCGAATAGCAGATGTTACATGTATACTCTCACTTTGATTATTTTGTGATTCAAGTAAACTACCGTACCATGCAGGGAGTGTGGGAAAGGAATGACTTGAAATATCTTGACGAGGAAATTTGAGTTGTTGCGCGAGTTTTAACGACCCTTCAATTGCGTGTTCCATATCATTCGACGTATTTTCAGCAACTGAACTCATCTTTGTCCCATAAATTCTACTTCGTGCAAGCATTTGTAAATAGGCACAAAATCGAACAGTACGATCGTCAGCATTACTTTCCTTTTCTGACAGAGAGTTTTCTTTTGCGTCTTCCTTGGTTTCCAAATCATGTTTGACGTTTGGTGGATTCCTACTACCGCCATCATTAATTTGAACAGCTATAGTGGTCCATTGGCCTGCAGTTGAGGACGACTCCATAGCAATGACGAGGCGCTTAAGCTCGTTTTCGAATCTTTCGCGAGTCCACGCGGGATAAAGGCATCTTTCTATTCCTTGGGGCGTTTGCAAATATTCTGTATGCGGTAGGAACCGTAGATACGGACTAATGATTGGAATAGCGAAGACTTCTGCATCCAAAGGACCGATTATTTTGCAAAGCTCATTGATATTGAGTATAAAGTTCAACCGTATATCCAGAGACGGATGCATTAACAGTGCCCCATATTTTTTAAGCAAACTAAAAAAAGTATCATTAGATTGAATCGATGCCTCTAGATTATATACACCCATAGATTCAAAAGAAGCATCAATGGTTTCAAAGTGAACGTACCCTGGTGATTCGTCAGAACCATGCGACGCTATTCTTCCGAGAAAAACACCTCGTGATAGAAGTCTCATTTGAAGTAGTTCTGAAAGACATAAAAGAGCTCGACTGGTTACCATTTCTTCGCAATCTACGAGCGCCGTCTCAAGAATAGGAAGTACAAAATGCTCAGTTGCTGCCCTTCCAATAAAGTGACAAACCGACGGGAGATGCTTAAATAATGAAGCTCGAAGCTGCCAATCCTTTCTATCATTAAGAAATGATAATATCTGAGGTAAAATGAAAGCCATAACACCATTCAATCCAAAGAAGTTACAAAGTCTGGCAATATCAGCAAGCAGAGCTCTTTTAGCTGGTGAGGAATGCTCGGACACGTCCGTCGTAATATGAATCACCCAGCGCGATACTGTTTCGTGCAAGGCATCGAGGTCACTGTTGTATGCGCTACTAATTAATGCCCTCGTAGATCCCATAATATCGGAAGCTGTTGTTTCGGTAGACTCGGCTCTGTTCAATATTTTGGGGTTCTCGTTCGTCGATTTGGAGGACGAAGATTCACCGAGTAGTTTGGCAACATCATCACCGAAAACATCGCTAGATGAAACATCATCACTTTTGCTGCTATTGGCAACGTTTGAACCACCTCCTCCAACGTCTTCATACAACCGAACTGCATGTGATATGTCCAAGAATTTATGTGCAATATCTGCCAGCATAGCTACGTTGCGAGCAAATGACAAGCGTACCACTAATGAAGGATCGGTGACCAAATGTGCTACCCTCTTAAATATATACTGAGGGAAAATTTTTGAGTCTGACGGAGGAAAACTCTCGACGATACTTATTGTTGACGTCAACACGTTTATAGCAGAGGCACGAACCAATGAATCCTGATCCTGTAGTAGTGACACCGCGACAGGTACAATTCGCTGTAGTCTGGCTTCATCCGTAGTATGCTGTCCAACACGCTTCATTAGCTCAAGAGCCACCAGTTTACTCGCAGAGCGCTGGACGTGTCTGACTGTAGACAAAATCAATTGTAAATAAACAAGAAGAGAGCTTTCAGACAGCTCCGATCTCTTCACCATGTTTCTAGTGGAATCTTTAGGGATTCCATCGTCTCCCATATTCATATCCACCTGTTGTGTTAGGGTGGTTGCCTCTTTCGTAGCTATTGACATGACTTGACCCTCATCTATTGTGAGGGCTTCTAATTTTCTCAGTAATGCTTCTGTTTCCTGAAATAAAGATTCTTGCTCAGGATCTTGCCATTTTTCTGTCGTGGCTGTATAGGGGATTCCAGGACTCTGATGTTTTACATTGCTCTCATTCGAATTCTTGTTCGTATTCACAGGTAAATTTGTATCCATACCCCTCACAGCATCTACTGCTGTTCTTCCTAATACTTTATCAAAGTATGCTTTGCCATCTTCGTCAAATATTCCTACTGTTTCGTACAAGATTTCAGAATAATAAGCTGCTGCCTTGGCAAGTCTTGCATCAGGTGTGATTACCGTAGCTTCTGAATCTGCTTCGAGATTAGAGTACGACTTCAAATTTGAGTCAGTAGTTACTTCTTTCAACAGACGCTCCAATACATAAAAAGATTTTGGTATAAGAGCGGATGCTTCTAAACGATTCAAGTATTCTCTGGCTGGCAGCCGTTGTGAAGGATCTAATGAAAGCATATGTTTGCATGCCGCCCGCAACGCAGAAAATTCTATTTTATTGAGCTTTTGCTGCAGCGTCGGAGTATATGCTTTGCGTTGCCGATATTCCATCAAATCTCCCAAATCAAAGGCTCTTTCTCCGTTCAAAAATGTTTCCATGATTATACAACCAGCTGAGAATACATCCATTTCAGGAGTGAGCGTTTTTATTCGTGGATTCGATGATGATAAATTTGCTCTTGACGATGACGTAGCTTTTAGTGATTCCAAATTATCTCCCGCTTCGCCTCCTTCATTCCTAATATTCTCTGGCGTGTAGAAGCGTTCAGGTGCTAGGTAGCACCGTTTTTCCCGCGTCGTCCTTGAAGCACCAATATGGTTATTATTGTTATTGGTGAGGTCGGCTAGTGAAGATGTAGAGGTTGCAGATGTTAAAGACGAGGTTTGCTGTGTACTTCCACCGGATTGTGCTGATGTCGAAAAACTACTATTATTATTGTAGCCATCATTAAATTTCGTGGTAACCACATTGTTGCTTTGTGATGATCCCGTTTGTCGCTCTTGAAAGTAATACAAGTACTCCGATGGGTCATCATCAGGAAGAGCCGTTCGTCCCTTGTAACTAGCTGACAAATCCAAGAGGACTACCCAATTCCAGCTAGATAACCCGATATTTTCCGTCGTCAAGAACCCATGGACAATTGGCAGTGCTATTTCTGTTTTTCCGCCACGATTCGTATTAGTATCTGTTGAACTATCAATACCACTATTGGCTTCTTCGTGATTGTTAGATGATAACAAAGCTGCGCTGCTGCTAGTGCTACTGTGAAGATCATCTAATGCCCGTAACAATTGAAAAACTATCCACAGCTTTTCAACGTGAGTTAGAAAAGGACGCGAGGCTAATCGATCAGATAATGTGGTATAAAAATACGGTCGCAACAAAAGTGCAGGTCGTAACGGGATCGCGTCGCGAAGGATTTCTGGTCCTGCTTTCCAATATAAAAAGGGCGCCATATGTGAGTGTCTTTTGAGTGCTCGAAAGACTCGTGAGAGCTCGCGCTGCTGGGTATATAAGCCATTTCTCTTCTTTAGCGTGGATCTATCTTCGGTAGAATTATTTGCATTGGGTTTTGTGGCATTGATTCTCGAAATTTTGCCGCTGTGCTCATCTACGTCCCGATCGTCTTCCATTTCGTGGTCTTCGTCGTCAAAAGTCACCCACATCAGTTTGACAACCACCAAACTACCATTCTTTTTATGACGCAATCGAAAAGTTCGCATCATGCGCCCAGATCCGGGAAACATGTACCCATCGACATTATATTGTTCGGCTAGTTGTGGATCACACGACTCCAATATTTCTTGAGCGAATTGACGACCGCCATCGTCTTCTCCGCCAGTAGCTGGTCCTGTGACGAGAGATCGGTTGTGGTAATAGGCGGCCGATGTACTGGAGTGACGTGCTCCCATCAGGCTCTATTTCGCGGTTTTAAAGATACAGGAATGCCGTTGCAATCTTTGAAGTCTCGAATCAACTTCGCTGTAGAACTTGATCGTGTCGTGGGAAAAGAGTTTGGTTACCGTTGTCGATGATCGCAAAGATTAGGTCAATGCGAGTTAACGTGTTTACACACAACACAAGATGCGTGAATTCGAATTGATGAATACACAAAAAGAATCCACGAGTGTTTGTGAAATGAGGCTAAACTAGCTCGAACGCTACCTGCTCGCTGTACCGGTACGAAGTACGAACAAAATATCTCATTTTATTCACTCTAAATTACTGTATGGTACTATTATTTCTCGATACGAAAAGATGAAATACAATGTATGGTAGAGCTTTCTCAGCACTATAGAATTTATTCTTCTACTCTACAACCGACTTCGGTTTCGATTTGAGGAAATGTCAAAACGATCGAGGTTCATGACCTTTGCAAATGCTGCGCAAAAGTCTCGCACAAAATCTTCTTTATAGTCTTCGCTAGCATAGACTTCAGAAAGAGCACGCAGAACAGAATGGGATCCAAACACCAAATCAACACTAGTCCCAGTCCACTTCATTTTACCCGTGACGCGATCCCGCCCGTCATACATATACTTTCTATTGCTTGGCGACCATTCAGTCTTCATGTCTAGCAAGTTGACGAAGAAGTCGTTAGAAAGGTGCCCAATATTTCTCGTAAATGCGCTAGAGTTATCCGTCCCTATACCCAGCACACGTAATCCGCCTACAAGAACTGTCATTTCTGGGGCTGTCAATGCAAGAAGATATGCCTTGTCAACAAGTAATTCTTCGGGACGTACGTCAACACCAGGCTGGATATAGTTACGAAAACCGTCTGCTGGTGTATTGAGGTACTGTTGTGAATCAATATCTGTCATCTCAAGGGAGGCATCTGTACGACCTGGTGTGAACGGCACACAAACATCATACCCAGCTGTTTTTGCAGCTGCTTCAACTCCAGCACAACCGGCAAGCACAATCAAATCGGCGATGGAAACAGTCTTGTGATACGATTTTTGGATACCTTCTAATACTACCAATACTTTCTGCAGCTCAACAGGTTTGTTAACTTCCCAGCTTCTCATTGGTTCGAGACGGATTCTTGCTCCATTAGCTCCTCCACGTTTATCAGAATTGCGGTAGGTCGAAGCAGAAGCCCAAGCAGTGGCTACGAGACGATTAGGTTGCAGACCAGTCGCTAGAATCATCGACTTGAGTTGAGCTTCATCTACTGCATCAATCGGCGCCGATCTAGCAGGTGGAATAGGATCCTGCCAGAGTTGTGGGGGTGGGACGTCGGGTCCCAAGCATCTGACATATGGGCCCATGTCGCGGTGCATTAATTTGTACCAAGCTTTTGCAAAGGCTTTCCTAAAGTATTCTGGATCGTTGTGGAACCTTTTGGAAATAACAGCATACTTAGGATCCTTACGAAGACTCAGATCGGTCGTATACATTATTGGAGCATGAGATTTAGTCGAATCATGTGCATCAGGAACTGTACCAGCACCTTCTCCATTTTTCGGAGTCCATAACTTAGCACCAGCTGGACTTTTCGTGAGTTCCCATTCATATCCGAACAGTACATCAAAATATCCGTTATCCCATTTGGTAGGATTTTTCGACCATGCGCCCTCCAATCCAGACGTGATTGTATCTCCGCCCTTGCCTGATCCAAACTTATTTTTCCATCCAAAACCCTGATCTTCTAGAGATGCTCCTTCGGGTTCAACCCCCACGTTCGATGGATTTCCAGCCCCATGCCCCTTTCCGAAAGTATGACCGCCAGCAATTAAAGCGACGGTCTCTTCGTCATTCATGGACATCCGACCAAAAGTCACACGGATATCTTGAGCAGCAGCTATGGGATCGGGATTGCCCCCAGGTCCTTCTGGATTGACGTAAATCAAACCCATTTGAACAGCACCAAGAGGTTTATCTAGTTTTCTATCACCCTTGTATCGTTTGTTGTCACTTAACCATGTCCTTAATATCGAACAAGGAAGACGTCTTTGAGCATTGACAAAGCATGACATGCGATTGAACGATGACTTATTGTGCAAAACAACTTACCTTTCTTGACCCCAGTTGACGTCGTCCTCTGGCTCCCAAACATCTTCGCGGCCTCCCGCAAAGCCTAGAGTTTCAAATCCCATAGACTCCAATGCAACATTTCCTGTCAGAACAATTAAATCGGCCCAAGAAATCTTGCGTCCATACTTCTTCTTAATTGGCCACAACAAACGACGAGCCTTGTCAAGGTTACCTAATAACAAATGAAATAGGCTTCTGTTAGCATTGATTGAGGACGATGCGGCGATTGCGTTATGATTTCTTGCGCCAAATTAGCAAATAACTATACTTACCGTTGTCGGGCCAGCTGTTCAAGGGAGCAAATCTCATTTGACCTTTACATCGAACAAGGAATACGTCTTTGAGCATTGACAAAGCATGACATGTCGATTGCACGATGACTCATAGTGCAAAAACTTACCAGCTCCAGCCCCACCCCTTCCATCGCTCACACGATATGTCCCAGCGCTGTGCCCTGTGAAGAGTTCGGTGAGAAGAGCAAGTCTTTTAGAGAAAGTCACGGGATATGGAGTGCAACACCGTGAAGGTTCTGAAACTGAAACATCGTTTAGTACTTACAGGCCATTCGAATGAAAAACGGTCCGTAGTGCCCGTAGTCTGCCGGCCAGAATTCTTGCGAGTCCGTCATCAACTTAGTGAGATCGCTTTTTAGACTATTTAGATCGAGCTTTTCGAACTCGGCTGCGTAATTGAAACTCGAACGCATCGGGGTAGTCCTCTCGTTGTGTTGATTTAAGATATTCAAGCTGATTGATTCCGGCCACCAGTCTTTATTGGTTGTTCCATTGCCGGGATGGAGGTAGGGACACTTGGCTTCACTTGTCATGATTATTTCTCTTCTTTCATTGGAACTGCTACTTGTGTTGTCGACTTGCTTCGAAGAAACCCATCTGCCCCGATGTTGAAGCGCAATCACGTCTACGCGGTGAGAAATAATGGCCGGGAATTTTAGTATTTGCGAAATGTTTTGACTCGTTGGATTCAACTTGACTAGAATAAGGAGTAATTCACAAAGCAGCTCGCTGCCTCGCGCGCCTGGCATTCAAATTTGAAATCCTTCTGGGAGAAACATGGGACAAAAATCGCTCTTCAACCATCAGGAATTAGAACTATTTGCTATTCAACTTTCATAACGAGCACTATTTGCCATACAGCACGGTAGTTCATAGTTATCAGCTAGTAGAACCAACTAGAATCATGAATTCAACAATTTTCCGCATTGTCCTTTTCCTGTCGTTGGTATCAATATTCTCAGCCAATGCACTCAACTGTGATTTCTGCCCCGAGCCGGGAATGTTAGATGGTGATGATGCCCTATGTAATAAATTATTGGACTTGGCGCGAAGTGGTAATCTCTATAATAATCAAGATGAATGCGACTTCAATATTCCTATTCTTGCAAAACGTTGCAAGTGCAATGCCCCAGCTCCGCCCCGTCATGAACCATGTGATCCATGTGCCGCTGCCGATAGTACCAATTCCGATGTTCATGATCAGGCCTCATCGACTTTTCAATTCCCAGGGGGGAAGTTGATCATTCACGAAAACAAATATTCTTGTGCCGAGATGCTATACTCCGCAAGAAATGGCGGATTGCATTCATCAAACTGTGAAGCCCTCTCAGCTTCAAAAGTTGGTTCGATATGTGGAAGATGCACGAAAACGGAGATGTGTGGTATCGATGAATCATTGTGTCGATCAAATCAAAATTTAGTAGCTTCGAATCCCAAAAACTTCCCTGAAGCAACAAACCTTTGGAGTACGGCTTTATCGTGTAAAGATCTGATTGAAGGTGCTAGAAACGGAAACCTGCTCTCTGAAACAGAATGTACTACCTTAAAAAATAGTGTACGAGCAGCGTTTATGCCGGGAACTGTTGGTGTTGGTACTATCGATTTGACCTCATGCGGTTTACAGTGTAACTACGACGAATCTTCCCGCTCCGGGAAAAGTTCACTGCTTCAGATTCAAACGGGGGATGATTTGATGGGAAGAACAGAAAATGAAGATATGAGTCTGGAAGAACAATCGAAAAAAAAATCAGCAGGAAATGGGACTGAAAATGTAAGTTACCGTATCAGAAGATGTTGTCAAACAATCTCTCGGAGCTCGATCGCAATCGTGCAATTAGATGTTCACTTTTAGTTCTCATCTTTTTATCCACTATCTTGTTAACTGCCGAAACGTAACAGTGCCTAAGGTGTGATTTTGAAAACGATACCGCCTTTTATCTTTATAAGGATTTTGGACAAGCTGGAATCACTTTTTTCGAAGCTCTCAGTGCACCCGACCACCGAGCAAGATGCAAAGAAGGCGATAGTGTATGTGATCCGAAGGAACCTCTTTACCCTGACCTAGATAATTGTCATTTGGCTGATATCACAACGTTTGATAGTATTATAGGAGTTCAAGCGGTTATCCCTCCAAAGAAGGCTGCATATGTCGCTGTATATAAGGACACGGTAGCACAATTCGAAGATGCAAAGGGGTGCATCGAATCGCTTCCAGACTTTGAATGTCTGGCAGAAAACTATAGACTTAATCTAATATATGGAAATGGTGAAAAAGATGATGATTTGACCCAATTTGGTATGGACTCTGATGATTCTTCTGACTCTATTTCGTGCCCTGAATTGAAAGAGGGTTGGTTCAATTACGGCTCCGACGTTGCGATTCCCTCGAATATTTGGAAGGATGGACAACTATCTTATTGTGCAGTTGGCCCCATTCAAAATGCAGGTGCTGTATGGCCTGTTCAACCAAATGGGGATAATTATGGCGATATGAGAGATGTCAACTCTGGATGGAAATTGCCAGGTGCAGTATACAAGTGCTGTAAATCTCTTAATGTGTGCAGTGTATCCGCATCCGAGAAGTAATTTAGTAATTAATAAAAAATAATTTAGATTTTAATTGGTGAGCATCGGACTCGGAAAAGCGTAACATTAGACTTCGCATTTCTCTTGGAAAAACGATGTATTTTTTCAGTAGTATTGAAATTATTACGTAGTCGAGTGCGGAAGAAAAGTATTTACGGAGAAAAGAAACAACTAGATTTTCGTCACACCTTTGGCCTTTCTTCGGCTCCCAAAGCGTTTTTTGTCGCTCAGGTGAGAAATACGACTTCCAAACTGAATGGCGCGCTTAACTAAACCGCTAGCATGTTCCATCCCCAAACGATCTGCGACAATTCTCAAGACCATTTTGTCTCCCGTACCTGGAGGTAAGCGAAAATCACAAACCAAACCATCTTCACTCGCCATCGTTTCCTGGAGGAGCCTGACGACATGAGCATCCAAAAATGGAAAACGGGCTTCTCTGCCATGATCGGAGCACAATCGATCATCTCTTCCACAATTGCGTTCCCAAAGTCGATTCTGGTCCATAGTAAGTTCCGACTTGAGCTCCTCCCATCCTCCTCTCTCGTAGGCCTTGCGGTGACGACCATAACCGCCCATTAGTTCGTCAGCTCCCATTCCTAAGAGCAACACACGAGGTGATCGATCATTATCTTCAAGGACATCGGAGTCCTTAGATTCTTCCCTGACACACTGGCCTCTACTGGCAAACCACAAGGCCGTTCCAATATTTACATCCATTACGGTTGACTTTGGTGAAATTAAAGTACGGATATGAGGTTCTGTTCGACATATGTTTTCCCAATCTACAACAATATCGCGAAAGATTATTTCTAGATCACAGCTGTCGTCTGTATTGTCACTTCTGTATTTTTCTTTTAGTGCATTATAGCTCTTCAAAGCAGCTATGCGATCGGCACTCTTTTCTGGGTTTGGTCCGAATGAAACATTGTATAAATAAAGAATAGGGACCACTGTGCATTGTAGATGCTTAGACAAAATAGAGGACTGCGCATCACTTGCTTCTAGTTTAGCTTCGAACCTAGCCTGTTTTTCTGCTCTGTACTGCGATGAAAGAATTTCGGCCGCAAGCGCCTATTCAAAGATGATGGAACCATATCAGACTTGTGCTAAGCATACTCAATCATTTCCATCAAGATATACATAACTTTCAAAACTTACGGCTAAGACGACCGAATCAACACCACCGGAGAAGAGAATTCCCGTCGATCGGCGATCAGAATGATCAAGACGGATATTTATCGCCCTACGCAAGCAATGTTCTAGTTCTAAAGAAAACCTCCAAAGGCGCTCTGAGATTGCTTCTGATAAAAATTGTGAGCTGAGAACATTCTGAGGTATTGGAGGGATTGACATCTCCTTCGGTAACCGAACAAGTGGAAAAGAAACTTCCGGGTAAACAACACTCGGAATTTTTTCTGTGGGGGATGAAAATCGAATACAGTGAACCATCCCTGGACGAACTTCGGTCCATTCTATGAACGGGTGATTGCTTGTTTCTGAAGAAGATTCATCTCTCTTCGGGCTTATTGCTGTTGCTGTATAAGGACAGTTCTCAGGAACCGAAACAACTAGAAATGATCCACAGTTTTTTGGGCAATTCCAGAATAGTAATGACCGTCTTCCCCACAAATCTCTTCCAAAGTATACTCCATGTTTAGATAAAATGCAGAAAGC
>Ga0115013_10001266_pt1 | contig 14748 bp, 11 predicted proteins | sample SouAtlMetagenome_2_FD_88686 | JGI IMG/M metagenome (GOLD analysis project Ga0115013, IMG submission 88686) | Marine eukaryotic phytoplankton communities from Atlantic Ocean - South Atlantic ANT15 Metagenome | ecosystem: Environmental > Aquatic > Marine > Oceanic | place: South Atlantic Ocean...
AGCTAAGCTAATTAATAATGTAGTAGAAGATAAATATTTAGTTGCAAACGATGATATAATCATATTCGCCCGAGCATTTGATCTGCGGCGATTTGTATTTCGGCATCATTGCATCTTGCTTTCACATCCATGATGCGCCTTCCATCTTTCATCTTCACCGCTTCTTCGAGAGCTCTTCTCCACATAGATGCTTCTCCGTAAAGATTGAATCTCTCCTCTGGGACGGTAATTCTTTCAATGTATCGCAATATGTCATTGGCTGGTTGATGTCCTTTAATTGCCGCAATCGCAAACGGTTTATATCCAATTGGTGATTTCGTTCGACTATTACACAAAAGAAGAAGATTTTTCCATTGCTTGGTTTCCGAAAACGCCTTCACCTTAGTGTGCCAGAGCATCTTTTCTGGTACCCGAAATTTTTTTGCCACCTTATCAGCATCATTGAGAAGTCGATTCTTGTCTCTCTCGTTTTTACCAGCATAATGTAGAATAGAAGATATAGTTGCTACGACTGACGATGACTCCGGTGCGACCTCTGGTGCACTGTACTTTGTTCGGAGAATCTCTTGATCTTTGAGCAACTCAATATACTCGTCAGTATAAGTTTTGTGGAACGAGGCATCTTTTCCCATAGCTAGAATCTTCGAAGCCTCTGAAAGGATAGCTTGCTTTCCGCGTGATTCAGTCTTGCCATCAAGAGCACGTTTAGCTAGTGTGAGCCCCGCATCTACAATTTTTTGCCTTCGTATTTGGAGTCCGATTTCTTGTTTTCTATCCAACATAGTCCCACTGTATTGCCGCAGGGTATGGTATGATTCTCGAGGAAATTTCGTCGCCACAGTTGTCATAAAAGTTTGGTTTCCTTTTACTGCATCTTGAAATTGAGACATGCAATGCTTCCGATACTGCATCGTAGTATAAAATATAAAATCACTATCTTTCGCTGAAGTCGCAACAGCTACAGCATCTGAAAAGGAACCTAATGAGAGCAACGCTGGTACCTTATCTGCAACACTCGTTTCCAATAGTAACAAAAGTGAAGCAACTCCAGGACGTCCAGCCTTCGTAGACGCCATTGCAACTGTGGCATAACCCCCTCTATTAATGATCGATGAAGTATACTTGGACGCCCCCGCTGACCCACATTTTTCTTCTGTAATAATCCGGATGACTTCCTCTGCAACATCTGCATCACTAAGATTCTTTGACGAGGCAACAAATGATGCAGCTTTCGAGGCACGAGCGTAAATTTGCACTGACTTTGGTAGAAATAGATACTTACTGACAGAGGCTCCTAATGCCGGCTTCTTAATAGCAATTAGACGCGCTATTATTCCATTAGGTGTGAGTTCGTCATACTGAGCAGAAGTTAGAACGATACCAACAGATGGATTTCGAAGTGCGTTTAAAATTCGAAGTTTCTTCGCTATGTCAACGAATTTTGCACTCATGCGCGATGGCATAGTCTGTGCTATTTCATCTTCTTTCATTTCATGGTTTCCACCCATTACATTTCTACTTCCTTTGGAGTTCTTAAAAGAGAAGTGCATGCCGTATGATGCAGCTCGAAGAAGACGCTTTTGAGTTGCAATGTCGAATTCTCTGGAAGCAGCGTCTGTACACCCTTCGATAGCTTCTTCCAGCATACCTGTTTTGGTGATTGCGCGGGCTGCTTCATCCGATGATGTAGATCCGTTATCAAAGGCATCGGACGCATCCAAAAGCATGGCAGCTGGTTCGATCGACCCGATACGTAACAGCAGGGCCGTTGCTGGTGGTACCCTTTGCAATAGTTCGATCGAAGTGTCCGATACAACACGACAGCAGTCAATTTCTGGAATCAAATACAAATTCCCATGATTTTCGTAAGGAAATCTTAACCAGTCTCCGTAAGGACCAACCATAACGATGCCTAAGTTTTTCCAGTGCAACACCACGCTATCCTCTCCGCACCATTTTATATCCAGAGGAGGCTGTGAAGAACCCTCAGAGAAATCAAAATCTAAGACCTTGGTTTCGAAGGTGGAAGAGATTACTGTTAAGGTTGAAGATTCCGTAAAACACGCCAAAAACCGACCGTTTGGAGCGAACGTCATTTCTACGATTGGAGAAGTTATCCGAGCCCGACAATTAAGATCTTTGATCTCGGTCGTTGCAGCATTGACAACAACGACTGAGTTGTCATTAGTGGAAAGAAATACCTCTGGATGGCGAGATGCCGTCTTGGTGCGGGGAAGAACTGAAATTGCCGCATAAGAAAGAAAGTTGGAACTGGCGAAAGTTGCGGTAGGTAAAAAGGTGATCAAGCCACAAAATGGCGGCATCGAATCATTCAATCCAACACCTCCAAAGTCTGCAGAGACAAAGGAATCTGGTAAGACTTTTCGCGACCCTAGGTGCGCGGTATTGAAATACATTGGATCATCGTACTCATCTAGAAACTCTACGATGGCGGCGTGTTTGGACGTCGATAGAACGGCCTTTAGAAGAAAGATTGCAAAGACAGATTGCAAAGTTAGAGTATGATTAAACGTGGATTGCAGGACAATATCCTATACAGTCCGAAGAGGATATGACTAGCGAATATTCAGAATTAGACGAAGAATCAAAACGTACCGCGCCACCATCAAATACACAGGCATGGGATAGGTCAGTTCCTTGTCCTTCTCCACGAGGCAATAGAAAGAAGGGCGGCAAGAGTGTTTCACCAGTCACGTCGTATGTCAAACACAGAGAGTCTTTTAGAATAATGACAAAAACGGCTCGATCTGTAAAACCAACTTCCATGATGTCGGAAGGCGAATACTTCTGTTCAATTTCTGCAGAAGGGAATTGAATGTTAGCTAATGCGTTCCCTGAATTTGTCATGATTCGAATATCCGTATGACTAAACCATGATGTCTCTCCGACAACCGGAAGTGTCACAGCTGCAATGGGACCTCCATATTTGCATCCTACAACCTTCGTAACTGTTGAAGTATTCAATAGTTCTTCGAGTTCTCGTGCGTCCAACACGTCTGGGTGCCGCTGCAAGGCTACTTTTGGAAATGCCGATAAACCATAATTTAGAAAATTCGGATTCAATCTTGATTGGTCACCATGATTGCTCTCATTACCAGTCCCATTCGCGCCTCCTCCCCACATGACGTTCGAATAGATGGGAATTCTCCGATAAGGTAGGTCGCCGAGATACTGCCACGATGCTTCAACTGGCGCCCCAACTACATTCCCGTCGTCTGTCGTATCGAAAGTGTCCTCCTCTACATTGTCGGCATCGGAGTTATCATTTTCATTCTCAAAGGGGTTGAAACCGCTGTTACCAGACGGCACGCCTCTATCGTCCTCGAATGGATTCGTGCTCGTGGCAGGGTTATCAGCATTTCTGTTGTCAGTGAAGGTTTCCTCGAACGGGTTCGTCCCCGTCATCGTTAATAGAATCTTTTACAACCAGCCTTTCGTTGTTTTCTGATTGTATATGAGTTGTTGGTCTTTTTTGTAAGATATCCGAATTTCTTCATGCTCGTACTGAGTTTCGTTTTTGAAACCGTTGCGGCATTGTTTTCCGCACAGAATTACTTTCAAGTACTGTAATAGTTTTTATCGAATTTTTAAAAAATCACTTTTCGATCCGGTCCTGGCCGAGTGGTTAAGGGCATCGATCCCGGCCGAGAGTTATGAAAGAATTGAAAAAGAGAAGTATAATTACGAGAACTAAAGATATGCAACAACATCAATGTTATTTTACATATGTATTTTTCTCGTTAGAGGAGGAAGGAAAAACATGTGCTTCACTTTGTTCTTTTCGTAGTGAGCGAGGTGCAAAATCATGCATTTACGACATTCTTTGAAATCATCCAATCTACTTGATCACTTATTAACTATGAAATATTCCCGCGAGATCACATGCACATGGCGGGTAATGATTCTGCGGTAGAAAAAGAATCTGCCGACGGCGTTTCCATCGTCGAAAAATCGATTGATGCCAACGAGTTCAGATCACCGCTACACTGTGGGAATATGTTTAGTATCCAGTGTCCTTTTGAAAAAAGAAAAAATGAATGAAAAAATGGTAGAAGAGCAACGATTAGATTTCTTTTCTCAACTCCCCATCAGCACCTTTCTCTATGAGGATCTGAGTAAAACAAGCTCTACGATTACCTACCCATAACATCCATAATATTTTTTTCTTGCCCTCGGAAAAAATGGTCAGCGTCCTTTAACACAGCTCCGGTTGTCGTTTTTTGTGGCATTGTATGCACAATATCCATAAAGTCATTTTCAGCTGTAAAATTATCCTGCGATCCAATTATCATCAACAACGGAAGTTTTCTTTTTCTTGCCTGTTCAAGGTGCCAGTTTCCTTTGAAGCAATAAAGCCAGTGGCGAACGGCGAGAGGTGGTGAAACCATGACTGTTCCTATGCATTGTGGAATACCGGCACTTGCACTCGCGCTTATTATGCTTCCATAAGAATATCCAACCAACAGGATGAATTTTGGTGCCTTTGATTTGTTTTCTGTTGTGTTGTTCAGGTGTTGCCCTGATAAAAGAAACTTTGCCGCTTCTTGAACTTGTTCAACCTGACTATCCCCTCGTCCTATTTGAGAACCACAAAAATTGAACCTCATCGTAGTGATATTTAGACGTTGGAACCAAACTGCGATGGCCAACACGACATTGTTATTCATATTACCACCAAGAGGCCCCCAGGGATGAGTCACAATCTAGAAAATTTACGAAATAAATTGATTCATCCAATCGTGAGTGAGCCATCGATAGAATCATAAATCAAGCACCGTATGATGTACTTACAACCGCCAGATTACTAGACGAGTCGGCAATTCTGGAACTTGACCCAGAGAATGCGAACTTTCGTTCCTTTACAGAAGATGATGGCATCGTGGACCCACAAGCTTCGAAGCATGTACTGAATGAAGCAGATAAAATGAATTCCTTGTAAATTCAGTTTGGTATCTCGGCATTTTCTGAGACGCGATGGAAGAATTTTGAAACAACACTATCGGCGGAAAAGAACGCTCGTGCGAGCCTAACGGCTTTGAGCGAGAATTTGGCACGGGTTCATGACTGAGGGCTAAAATGAGTCACGATTGTCTGCCTGAAGATAGCTCAAAGCTTCCCATCTTACTACTGATAAGGGTGTTACAATGGTCTACTTGGTATTGTCCCATTGGCGTTAATTTGAATGCCAAAGTACGATTAAAAGTTCAGGATTTAAGGCATAGAGATAGAAAGCTGAATAAAATTAGCATAGTTGAAATCTATTTGTGTTACACATCATCATATTATGAAGCGTAGAAAAATTATTTCTTGAAAATTTTGTACATGCCATCCGGCCCACGCTCTAGTTTCTCTTGCTTACAAAGATGCTTCAAGAACACGGCGAGTTGTTGCGGTGTCTTGGTGTATTTCACATCGGAACCTCCGGACACATACATTTTCAGCATCTCATGTATACGATTCAGACCTAGTTGGCCCATATTAGTTAACATTCCATAAATGTAACTCTCATAAATCTCCATTTCTTCCTCTTCTTGCGCAAGAATTGAGACAGCCTGCTCCCCAAAACCATCATCATCCAACATCGAAGACACATTTTTGAGACCATCCTCTGCTTGCAATAGGGATTCTCGAGTAGCTAGCTCGTATTCAATGGATGAACCCGGCAAAAGCTTGATGACTCTATTGTTGACCCAGTATGACATTCGTTTCTGAACAATGTGTGCTGGAAGCCCTGTCTCGTTGGAAAGCTCCCCGAGCGTCCAAACATTCTTATCTTCGAAATGCGAAATAAGGGTTACTAGAAGAGGCGGAACGGTAAATTTGCGAGTTTCGATTGCTGTTGTCCCATCATCTTTTTCTTCCATAACATCTAGTTCAATTTCCACACTGCCGAGCTGATTCATCCAGAGTAACCTTCGTGGATTCTTCAATTGCCCATATTCGGTGCTGAATTCGTCAAGTTTGGCTTGGATTCGAGCATGGTGCTTAAATTGCGTATTTTGTAATGTTGGCCAAAATATATGCGAAACTATTGCAGCATCTACGAGTGGATCATCTGGCTTTCTTCCACTCACGATGGATGCTGACTGCTGCTTGCCAGCGATCGTGTTATGAATGTTTGATATTATGCGTTTACTATCATCAATATCTTCGAAAGTAAAGAAAAGAAAAGACGATGAGAAAAGTGAGAAATTAAATGGTTTTCGCGTCAAAGGTTCCGTCATCGGTTGGTTCAAATATTTGAAATAGAGTAGTAATATACATATACATTGAAAAAGAAAAAGACGTACCTTTTATCATAATTTCACAATTCCTCATGCTCAGATCACCAAAACGTAATTTCAATAGTTCCAATGTGTGCACTTCTTGATCTGTATCGAACGTAAGGTTGGTAAGCAGTTTGTCGGCTAGCATCAGTCTGAACTCATTCACAAACAAATCCTTGCTGCCATATATACTAACTAGCATGCTGAGAATGTCACCACTGGCACCTTTGGTGCCTGTAGCTAAAAAGTCTCCTCGCTCCTTTGATATTGGAGGCGGAGGAGTCCAGTTCATATCGGGTGGCTCTTCTTCGTCATCAGAATCTACTTCCCCGTACTCTAGTGGTCTGGCATCCTGACGACGTAGCTCTTCGTAAAGATCACCGCCTACTTCTGAGTCTGTAAGTGACGTGATGATGCATCGTACAGTATTTTGTCGTTGTCGAAGGTACGAACGTACCGGCTCGGCCACCACTTGTAATAATCGATCGGATGGATCGATCACTCGAAATACCTTAATGGTGTTGATGTATACATCAATGATCTGTGAAGTATTAGCACCAGGATGATTAAGCCTCTTAATTAGTGCTCCTTTCAGAGCACTCGTCATTGCTTGATACATTTTTGTGATCTCCAATACTTTTTTCAATTCCATGACAGCTGGATACGAATCCGGATATTCTGCAATTAATTCAAAAACTTCCCCGAATCGCACTAAACAAAAGCATTCACAAACGGCAAAATCTAAACGACGACACCAATCAACTTCGAGTGCTTTTGCTCCTACAACATCTTCGAGCCACGGCAAAACTACCCTCTTTTTGTAGTCTTGAACGAGATCAAACATTCCTTCTTCTTCAAACTCTTTTGATATAGTGGTTTTGACCCACGTTAAAATTGTTTGATGAAGGGCTTCGGCGAGAGCTTGTTGCAATATACCATCTGTCCGAATCCAGCCCAAAGTGCGTAGACACTTGAACAATTTTGCTTGGTCTTCTTCTTGCCAACCTGCCTCGTTTCCATCTTCTTGTTCCAAAACTTGTTGCTGCCGTATACGCAGTGAACGACGAAACCATTTATAAAAGGATCGAATGGATGATTGGTCTGCATGCACCATGATAGCTGCTGTGATTGCTTGGCGTCTAGATTCTTTCGGGTCGATCGAAAACAAGTACGAAAATTGGTTTTGTTCTTTTACTGATGTTGTGCTCATAGTTGGAGTGTCATTCTCTCCCCATGACTCCAATGCTTGCACCAACTCTTCACAGCGTCGTGGAAGGCTCGAACATTCCAATGCACCACTTCCCGAAAAGAAATCTATCGCTGCGATGGTCGAAGGGCGTGTCTTTATAGTTTCCCTGTATTGTTCAAAATCGTTGTTTGGAGTTTTGGTTTTCATCCTTAAGTGCTTGTCTCTTTCATCGAGGTTCATTTCCGTTTGAGAATTGGGACGCGTATCGCTATAGTTGTCGAGAATGTTGGCATTCATATGCCATTGTGGTTTCCTATGGCGAAGTTAGAATCAAATGTTTTGTGGAATTTTTGAAAAAACAATGCTAACCCTAACCCTAACCCTTATAAACTGCTCCGACGTAAGAAAATGCGCACGTAGGCAAGACGGAGGGCTGTGCGGTCGAGAACTCTCTCTCCATTCACACACTGCAAGCAAAGCCATTCTCGAGAGCATCTTTGTTCAAACTACGCGGGAAGTCCCCAACAAATTGCTTACAGCTTCGAAATATTACTCGAAAAGCATTCGAAGTAAAAGACAATTAAAGAAAAAAAGACTAGTATCACCATGACGACATCATCAGGACTCGAACAATGGGACTTGACACCCAAAAACTCCTCTTATTTGGATAGGCACATGATGTTTCCTCTTCTTGAATACTTGGACGGCTTGATCGAAAGTGATAAGATTTCGTACTCGTCGAAGGATGTTGCCGCTGCACGCCTTGCACTTTTGCGACCGACCCATATGGTTGACTACGCGATTGATACATACAAGTCCGTGCACGGAGAATCTGCTGAGATCCCGGCAGAAATGGAGGAACAAAAGAAAGGAGTCTTCAAGCAACTCGAAGAGCTTCAATCTGGCTGCAAGCCTCTGACTGATATTTGTAGCAATGAAGAAGTGAAGGTGAGTACAATTAGTTTCATTAGTATTAGAATTAAAGCGAACTGATTTTCATCGAGACGTGTTAAGTTATTTGCCTTTTTCTCATGTGTTTGCAAAATACTCATAATCGTCTCGTTTTAAACACCCGAATTCAGACAAAACTTGTTTCGAGTGGCAAATGGAATCTTGCCGTCTTGTCCGAGGAAGTGGATAGTAGCATCACACCGGAAATGTTGGAAATCTATCGGAAGACCGCGAAATTTCAATTCGAATGCGGTGACTACCAAAGAGCGAGGGATATGCTTGAAACCTACATTTCATTGTTAGCTAAGCCACCGACGCCAGAGAATAATGCGGAAGAAGACGAAATTGATGATTACAAAAGTAATAAAAACCAACAAAACAATGATAAGAAAGAAGACGTCGGAAATCCTGCTATTTACTATTTGAAATCTGTCGACTCGAAGTTATTGCAAGTATTGTGGGGACGACTGGCTTGTGAAATTCTCGTTGAACAATGGGAGGCTGCAAGTATTGCTTTAGATGCTGTCAAAGCAGCCCTTGAAGCGCTTGTTTCGTCGAAGCGGATGAGTGCGATTGAAGCCCTTTCGGAACGCACGTGGCTGCTCCATTGGTCTCTATTTGTTTATTGGAATAATTCGGCGAAAGGAGGTTTGGAACAACTTGTTGAACTCTTTCACACGGAAAGGTACAAGCAGGCTATCACTACCAATGCACCGCATTTGCTCCGTTACCTTACAGCCGCTGTCTTGCTATGCAAACGACGAATCACAAAAAAGGCTGCCGCCAGTTCCAATGCGGAAGCTCGGCGTCTGATGAAGAATCTCATCAATGTCATGCAAGATTGCGATTACTCAGATCCGATTGTGGAATTTGTCAACTGTCTTTGCGTTAAGTTTGATTTCGAATCGGCTCAAACAAAATTACAAGAGTGTGAAAAGGTTTTGGAGGCTGACTTTTTCCTCTGCAAGCAGACTGGCCTATTCATGGAAGAGGCTCGTGTTTTTGTCTTCGAGAACTATTGTAGAATCCACAACAAAATCGACCTGAAAGCCTTGGGAGAGAAATTGGCAATGAATGAAGATGAAGCGGAACGTTGGATTGTTGATTTGATTCGCAATGCTGACCTAGATGCCAAAATTGATTCTGAAGAGGGTTGTGTCGTCATGGGAGGATCTGTACAAAGTGTATACGAGCAAGTTATGGAACGCACGCGGGACCTAAATGTCAGAAGTGCAACTATGACACAGAATCTGAATAAGCTATTGGTTGATGCGAGAAAAAATAGGGCAAAGGCAGAAGCTTTGGCTCGAGAAGAAGCGGAATAAATCGTGTCTTCAAACGCATGGGCACTAGATAATTAATTTCTATTTTATGTAATTCCAAGTCTCCTCAAATTGAATTTGGAAGTGCTTTTGTTGTGTGCCAATGCTTGTCCATGCCTCGGCTCCTTAATCCAGAGGCCAAGCTCTTGAGCATTTCGTCTAGTATTGACTCGAATTTGCTCGCTATTGCCCGACACCTGGCGCCTCCAATTGGGCAATCTTCAGAATACAGCCATGAGTTGCTGCCAAGTGCCCCTTGGCGCAGCCGAGCTGCCTCGCTGTGGGCGGCTGGGCTGGTGACTTGGGTCGCCCTCGGCCAAGTGAGAGTATCGCAAAAAGCAGACCATGTCAATATTTTGCAGTAGCCCCACTCAGGGTCCACCCAGGGTGGCAGGTGGGGGGCAGGAGTGCCCCAAGTGAGGGCTGTTGCGAGGCGCGCACACTGCGCAAACCGTTTTCAGTCATCCTTCGTGCTCATTTGAGAAAGTTGTGGAGAGAACAAAAAATCTTTTCTGGCATTTCATCACTGATGCAACAATAGCACTCGCATAGATTGCATCAATAAAACAATTATGGGCTTCTTGGGCAATCTATTCAGTGACGACAAAAAGTCGGAAAGCGGGAACAATAACAATGACAACCCGCTGGCAAACACTCGCAGACGACGAGCTGACAAAGCGGTCTTTACCGCTTCAAAGTGTCCCAGTGATGCCGGTCTAAAGAACTCATGTGAACTACCTTTTGGTTTTGTCTTCAGCCCCATGGCCGCTACAGGCGATGGATCTGGTGACAACGACTCCGAAAAAATTCCAATTATTGACTGTGCCAGCAATTCTTTGCCTCCTGTATTGTGCTTGGCGTGTCTTGCTTATATTAACCCATTTGACGAAATCGACAAGAAAACAGGCACCTGGGTGTGCTCATTATGCGGGCACAAAAACTTTCTCCCGATAGAAGAGGTTTTTGAACGTTCCCCTCTAATGACCGCCATGACCTCCCCCTGCGTTGAGTATCGTCAAGTTGTTTCTAAGCCACGACCAAATGAGGAGGAGAAAAAGGACGATGAATATTATAAAAACAACGAAGAGGGACCAGATTATTGCACCTATATATTTGTAGTCGACGAAAACCTTTCTCCAAAAGATGGTCAAGCCATTATACCTGCTATAGAGGCAGTTTTGAAGGAACAAAGTTCAAACAGCGATATTTACTCAAAGGCACGAATAGGCTTGATCGTCTTTGGGGGATCCACGAAAATCTATCAACTTGGACTTTCCGGAGGGTTGGCTTCAGCAGATATGTATGTGCCGGGCGATTTTGATGATGACGATGATGAATTTGATAAAGATACCGAGAGAAGGTCATACATAGGAGAAATGCAATCAGGCGGTTTTACCAGTCTTCGGAACTCGTTATCATCGATCTTTGGTGTCACTATCAACGAGGCCGTAGATGAGTCGGTTACAGCTTCGACCGGGCATACTTCTTCGAGAATGGCCATGCTTTCGCGAAAAAAAGCTGCTCGTCTTAGAAAACAAGAAAACGATGATGATACAAGCATAGCTGAAAAATCGCCATGGGTAAATCGTACTGGTGATTCAAACTCTGGGTACCGAAAAAGATGTACTGGAAAAGCTCTACAATGCGCTCTTGACTTGGCTAGTGCCTCCACATCGAAGTCATCTCGAACCTCACGAATAATTCTATTTACGAATGGCTATCCAAATATTGGGGATGGTAGTGTAGTTACTTCAAAAGACGGTTTGGAGGGATCGAGAAAGAATAGAGGAAAGCGAGCTACTCACAGCATTGTTGATACAAATATGTTACAGAAAGCGGTTGACTATTTTGATGTGACAGCAAACGCAGCTGTTTCCTATGGTATCGGTATCGATGTAATTTGTTGTGGGGTTACTGAATTGGCCTTGCCTGTCTATCAAGCAATGGTGGAACCGAGTGGTGGGTATGTCACCCCTCTGGTTACACTTAACACTCCACAACTTGAACGAAACCTGAAATTCATTCTTAATTGCACGTATATGTCTCGATCCAAGTATATTCCCGAAGACTTGCGTTTTACAGGTGGTGCAGAATGTATTCTTGATTTTCGGTCGGATAGCTTTGTGACACCCACACAATTATGTGGTTCTGGTCAGATACTATCGGATCTTGGTTGCGAAATGGTTGAAACCGAGAGATCTGCATTCGAAGAAGGGAAAAAGCTTGCTCTAGAGAGAGGATTCAAAGTTGATGATCTTCCATCCGAAAAGGCGATGGAAGTATCAATGACGAGAGTTCAAGTAGGTCGAGTTGACCCATTGAATACAGTCACTGTTTTGTTGGAAGTAGATGATACAATTGGCGAAGAAGATGATTACGCCTTTTTCCAACTAGTTGCGCGATATATTTCTCCCAAAGGGGATTTTGAAATAACTCGCGTCTCTTCCTTCAAGCTCCCTATTGCCGAGGATGTTAATGATTTCCTCAGCAGTGTTGACGACGAGGCGATGTCTGTTGTGTTAGCGAAGGTGGCTGTTTATCGATCTCTTTATGGCAGGGAAGAGACAGATGAGAATCGTGACTTGACGGTAGCTGGAGATACAGCTTCACAAGAAAAACTTGCTCATGATACACAATTGGATTTGGATGCCACAATTCAGCGGATTTCAGGAGCTTTTCGTCTTCACGATCTCGAAAGAAATACCCATAGCAGAAGGTAAGCAACGTATACAAGATATGCATTCTTTGCCGTAAGATTACCATCTTTTTACTTACTCTTGTTTGTATTGTTATGTACAAAAAGATCGGGGAAGAAGAGTTCGCAATCTTCTCTTGATTTTGCCTTCCCCCCACAGTTAAAAGAAACTTTGAATCGGCTTTATCATTTGCGGCGTAGTCATTTGATTAGTCCAGGACCCATGCAATCTATGGATGACCGAGCTGAAAGTAGGAAACTATTTATTCGCTTTCCTCTCGAGGACTGCTTACAAATGATACGTCCCTCGATCTGGAGTACAGGATGGATTGGTCTTTCATCTGGATGGGATACGATGTTGCCATTCCCAGCAGAGACCCTTGCACTTTGGGATGATGTAAGTATATTACGCCATATATCTGAATTCATTCTGATTTGCAATAACTCATGATTTCTTCTAATATCTACATCCGTTAGAGTATTATTGCTGCTGATTTTCACGATAGCTTAATCATTTGGAGTGGTGCGAACTGCACAGCGAAGAGATATGATGGTATTCGTGAAAAATTCAAGACCTATTTATTGGAAATTTCAAAGAACCGATTTCCAATGCCAGAATTCTACGAGTTGAAGGATGGAGATTCTATGTGTCGTAGATTTACACCGCGCTTGGCACCTTCGCACGCGGATCCAATCGATAACCAAATTGTCCATTTTCCTTTACTTTCGACATTGAGACCAGCAGCTCTAGAAGCACTTCGATCAAAATTTAAATTTTATGACGCGAAGTCTGACGAAAGCTTCCGAACATGGTTTTGGAGTGTTGCGAGTGCTTCAAATAATAGTAGAGTGGAAGGGATGTCTTTGTGCGAATAATGAACAAAGTAATTAATTAAAATTGGCGAAAGTGAAGGAAGAGGTAAACTTAGATGTTTTTCAACCAGTAGATAAAACCTATCCTTTCCATGTCAACGGTTTTGATAGAAATAGGATTTTCTCGTCGCGAAAAAATTCACGAACAAGTTTTGTTCCGATCGTTGCTGCTTTCTTTATCGGGACGCCCCTAGGTATCGCCATGTATCTGGTTTTGATTTATCAAGTAAGAAAAACGACAACACAACATTTTAGTATCATGCATGAGTTCCCAACAGTCTAGAAAGTAGCGCTTCAACTTGATACTTACAGCTCAAAGTTTTTGCCATTCATGGCCAGGAAAATTTCATTCCCCTCTATGATATATGAGAGACCATCTGAATTGTATGGCGCGGATTCACTAAGGCCAATTGCAGGGCAGTGTCTACCTATACCAGTAAACGCACGCTCGCTCGTTTTACTTTCCTCTATAGATGAATCATTCTTAATCATATCAAACGCATCTATAGATGACTCGACCGTAGCCGAACCAAGCCTTAAGCGTAAGCTCAACTTCTGGTAGTTACTCCATAGACGTTTTCGAAAGGAGATACTGTCAAGTGGTGGTGAAATAGACGGACTCAAACATTGTGGTAAATATCCAGGGTGCTGTTTGCGATTTCTATCCCTCTGGATAGAATTCACCACCGGAACATCCAGGCGGAACAAGAAGTGAAGAAGCGAGATAGAATCATCGTCTTTCAGGTACCGGTTACAAATGTAATTTATTGACGAACACTGAAGTGAATCCCTCACTTCTTGTAAGAAGTCTCTATCGTCCTTTATTGCGCCGTCTTTTCTTAACATGTCAGCCGAAATGTTGACAAAACCTTCATCGGTAGTGCTGCTATTATCAAACGACCCACTTGTTCGTTCCCAGATAACATCTGATGATACTGCGTTTGTTGGCGAGGATGACGATGCCGTCTCATTATTCTTAATTGTCAATATAGAATGAGACTCTGGTGGAACATTTAATGTTTCTCTTATCTTTCGTGATGTAGATCTCAAGATCTGGAACTGCTCGGTAGTGTTGTGAGAGCTGATGAGGATAAGGGTTAAGTTGGATTGGATATCTAAGCAACTGGTGTAAGCGTACAGAAATCCTGTCTCATTTAGCCGTGGCAAACACATGGGAAGCCATAGTTCGCTTGATGTCAATCCTGGCTGCTTCCCGATGAAATTTACGATAAGATGCAAGTCAGAAATTTTCAATTGATGTGGTGGGTATGTTGGCTGCACCAGCGTCAAAAGCCTATCTCCGACAAGCATTAGCGCAAAAGCAACGTTATTCTCGCGTTTTCCAGCAATAGACTGCAATATTTGCGAGGCTTTGTGCCGTACTCTATGTGATATCGGAAAGCAAGATTGAACACTCGATACCAAAAATGG
>Ga0115013_10001267_pt1 | contig 14737 bp, 16 predicted proteins | sample SouAtlMetagenome_2_FD_88686 | JGI IMG/M metagenome (GOLD analysis project Ga0115013, IMG submission 88686) | Marine eukaryotic phytoplankton communities from Atlantic Ocean - South Atlantic ANT15 Metagenome | ecosystem: Environmental > Aquatic > Marine > Oceanic | place: South Atlantic Ocean...
CATGCTTGTAAAACAGTTGACAATCTTTCTTCGACAGACAAACAGTTTAGAAAATTTGTTGAAGACCTTGGTAAAAAACTCTCTGTTTAAAGCCAAACAATATTAAAGGAAATCTTTACATAATCCCTAGCTCAATTAATGAGGAAAATATTTTTCCTGAAATTAATAAAGTCATCATAAATTCAATCAACCACTTTGTTGTTGAAAACAGAAAAGTTTCATTAGGATTTATCAAACGTATTTGTTTAGATAAAGAAATTAGTTACGAGAATTTTGAAGTATTAGACGAAAAAAATCCTATAGTAACTTCAGAACAATTAGAGCCATGTGTAAGAGGTGAAAATTTGGGACTATTGACTGATGCTGGATGTCCAAACATTGCAGATCCTGGAGCTAAGTTAATATTGCATGCTCACCAGAACAATATTAATGTAATTCCACTTGTTGGCCCTTCTTCAATTCTGCTAGCAATGATGAGCTCTGGACTGAATGGAAATAATTTTAGCTTTAACGGTTATTTACCAATTGACAATAAAGAAAGATCTATAAAAATTAAAAAACTGGAAGCACACTCTAAAAACAATAACCAATCACAAATTTTTATTGAGACCCCTTACAGAAATCAATCGCTATTTGACGAGTTAAAAAGAAGTTTAAATAATAACACTTTTTTATGTGTTGCAAGAAGTATAGGATCAAAAAATCAAAAAATCAAAACAATGTCTATTAGTGATTGGAAAAAAGAAAAATTTTCGTTTGAAAAAAATCCTACCATTTTTATATTTGATGCATGCGCATCTATTTTTTAATACCTCTTTTTGATAAATCCCTTTGATATTTCCTAGCATTTTTTTTGTGCTCACTAAGAGTCCTAGCAAAGCTATGGAATCCTGGTTTAGACGGATTCGCTGCAAAAAAATAATAATTGTGCTTCTCAAAATTTAAAACTGCATCGACTGCTTGTATTGATGGCATAGAAATTAATCCAGGGGGTAATCCATAATTTTTATATGTATTATAGGGAGAGTCGATTCTTAAATGTTTATTTAGAACTCTTCTTATAATGGTATTTTTATATTTATCAAGTTGATAAGCAGCAAACTTCACAGTTGGGTCTGCCTGTAATTTCCAGTTATTATTTAACCTGTTAATATAAACACCAGCTATTGTCGGAAGTTCTACATTTTCTTTTGATTCTTCGTTTACTATGGATGCCAATATCATAACTTCAATTTTCGAGAGACCAATTTTATTAGCTTTATCTACCCTATTATTCTTTTGCCAAAACTTAGTATATTCCTCAAACATTCTTTCATTAAATTTTTCAGCATTTGTATTCCAAAAAAAGTTATAACTATTTGGTATATACATGGATAATATATTTTTATCGTCAAATCCTTTTAGTTTAAAAAAATCAGATTCAAATGAGGCTAAAAAGGAAAGACTATCAGCTTCAATCTGATTTGATAATTTTCCTGCCAGATCGTTTAAATTTTTAATATTATTGAATAACACATTTACAGTAATATTATTCGACCTTAATGAATTAATAATTTCATTGTTACTCATCCCCTTTCTTATTTGGTATTTACCGGCTCTAACACTATATTTCTTTCTTTTTGCCAAGACATCAAAATCTTCAATATTTAAAAGGTAGGAGTCAATTTGATCCAATAATTGTTCATAAGAAGTCTCTGTTTTAATGTATAGGCTAACTGAATCGTAATCAAATGATGTATTAGACATAAACATGACTTTGTAAATGTAAAATGAAAAAGAACCCATGAATATTAGTCCAATTCCAGCGATGAGTATTAGTATTTTTTTTATGTACATTGGAATTGGGTAATTAAATCAAAATCAATTGAATCAGAGGGAATATGCAAACTACTATTTTCGTTAACCTCATTGAATCCGACTGACTTGAAACAATTTATACTAGGTGTATTATTTTTTTCAATATTAGAATACAATTTAAATATTTTAAATTTTTCTGCACAAAGCTTCATCAACTTAGAGATAGCTTTTTTACCTACACCTTTATTTCTATCTTTTTTATTTGGAATAATGATTCCAACCCCTGCCGAGCTTTTATCAAAGTCAATATTAAATAAATCAATAAAACCAAGCCTGTCGTTATTTGCACTTCTACATATTACATACCTTATTTGTCTAGTAATTTCAGCTGGTAATTTTGAATCATTAATCAATGATTTGAAATCTTCTTCCAAATAGGAATGGGTATTTAAAGAATATTTCCAAAAAGAATCATCGTTTTCAATTGACATCAAATAATCCAAGTCATTATTATTTAGTCTTCTAAGATAGATCATGTCTAAGTTAAATTATAAGTTCCTGAAAAAACACTATTTACGTTTCCTGAAAGCCAAATATTAGAATATATTTCATTATTCTGAGTTACTTCAACAGTAAGTTGGCCACCTTTCATTAAGATATCAATTTTTTTATTTGATAAAAGGTTGTGATAGTTCAAAAAAATAGCTGTAGCAACTGCACCTGTACCACAGGAAAGTGTTTCATCTTCGACTCCCCTTTCATATGTTCTTAATTTTATTTTTTCTTTGTCTATTTCACAAAAATTAATATTAAAACCTTGCTCAAATTGTGGAAATTTTGATTTTACCTCACCAGCAATTTTAACCACATTAATTTTATCAATATTTGAATAAAGCATAATCAAATGTGGAGATCCTGAATCGATAAATGTAGTTTTTCTCTCATCATCATAATTGATTATTCTGTTGATTGGTAAATCATTCATTTTTACACTAACAATTCCGTTAATTATTTTAGATTCATGAATTCCATCAATAGCTTTAAATTTAGCATCACGGTCGATAATTTTAAGATATTTAGCCAGGTGAGTAATACATCTGGAGCCATTTCCGCAAAATCCAGATTCAGATCCATCTGCATTGTAATAAACCATTTTAAAATTGAGATCTTTATCGTTTTCCAATAGAATTAGACCATCAGCTCCAACCCCTTTTTTAGGATTACAAATTCTAGTGATTAAATCACGATTTTTTTTTTCAAATTTTAGGCTCCTATTATCAATAATGACAAAATCATTACCCGTTCCTTCATATTTGAAAAAATTAATTTGCATCTGAGCAAATATATGAATTATTGGTACATGAAAATTTGTTAAATATCAGTTAAAAAAATTAGCACGAAAATTGATATTTTTTATTTTTAAACATCAATTAGTTATGAAAAAACTTATTTTATATTCTTCAGGGGTCATCTTTTTATTATTCACTGTACTATTGACCATCAATGTAATCAATAGTAACATTGAAAGAAAAATTAACAAAATCCAAGAAGAAAAAGAAAAAGATCTGTTATTAAAAAACTTTAAAACTAGTCAAGAATCTGATTATAAATATCTTAATTACCAAAAGCCTGATTTTGTAGAAATAGCAAAAAATTCTATTAATACGGTGGTTCACGTCAAAAGCTCTTCAACCAGTAATGACTTTAGTATCGAGGATTTTATTTTTGGAAGAAGTCAAGGTAGACCTCAAATTGGATCTGGCTCAGGGGTTATAATATCATCTGACGGATACATAATAACCAATCATCATGTTATCGAAACTGCACAGGATATTCAGATTACAACAAACGATAATCAATCTTATGATGCTAAAGTTATCGGAAGTGATGAACAAAATGACATTGCATTACTCAAAATCGAATCAGAAGATAAATTGCCATATGCTGTTTTTGGTGATAGTGACAGTACAGAAATTGGAGAATGGGTCTTAGCAGTTGGAAACCCATTTAACCTTACTTCCACGGTAACTGCAGGAATTATTTCTGCTAAATCTAGAAGTTTAGATCCAACAGGAAGAACCACTCAATCCTATATACAAACTGATGCTGCAGTGAATCCAGGGAATTCTGGCGGTGCTTTAATTAATAGCAAAGGTGAACTTATAGGAATAAATACAGCAATACAAACACAAACTGGATCTTATGTTGGATATTCGTTTGCTGTACCCAGTAATATTGCAAAGAAAGTGATTGAAGATATCCTTGAGTATGGAATTGTTCAGTACGGATTTCTTGGTGTAACAGGAACCTCCTTAAATAGCTTGAGAGCTGAAGAGTTGAGCGTAAAAGATACGGAAGGTTTTTTTATAAATGGCATTGATAAAGAATCAGGAGCAAATTTGGCTGGAATAAAAATTGGCGATATAATAAAAGATATAGACGGGATAAAAATTTCAAAATTCTCTGACTTAAAAGGCTATTTAAACACAAAAAGACCTAATGATGTAGTTGAGATTAATCTTAAGAGAAATGATGAGTCTAAGAAAATTAAAGTTCAATTAAATAGGAATGAAAGAATAAGCTTCTACCTAATTGGGATACTTAAAAATATGAATGAAAAGGAATTGGTGGATAGAAACCTGGATAGTGGAGTCAAAATATCTGAATTTAACGGAGATTATAAATCTTATTGGAATGATTACGGAATTGAAATTGACGATATAATAAAAAAGATAAATGGTAAAGAAATTAATTCAATTTCAGATGTGAATAAAATTCTAACCTCAAGAAAATATTATGACCCAATAAGTATTGAGATTTTGACCGTTGATAATCAAATAGAAAGATTTAACTTTAGATAAAATTTTCTATGAGAATTGATATAATTTCTGCTGTTCCAGAACTTCTTTCAGGACCTTTCAATTCTTCGATAATAAAAAAGGGAATTGACAAGAAAATAGTTGATATATTCATTCACAACTTAAGAGACTACTCTAACGATAAATATAAATCTGTAGATGATTATCAATTTGGAGGGGGAGCAGGAATGGTAATGCTTATTGAACCAATTGACAGATGTATTAATGAGCTAAAGAAGCATAGACAGTATGATGAAATAATATTTATGAGTCCTGATGGTGAAAAACTCGTCCAATCTAAATGTAATCAACTTTCATGCTTAAAGAATATTATTATACTTTGTGGCCATTATAAAGGAATAGATCAAAGAGTCAGAGACAATCTTATAACTTTAGAAATATCCATTGGAGACTTTGTTTTAACAGGTGGAGAACTTCCTGCAGCCATTTTAACCGACAGTATTGTTAGATTGATTCCTGGAGTTTTAGGTAACGAAACATCTGCTCTAACAGATTCATTTCAAGACAATCTATTATCACCGCCAGTTTATTCAAGACCTAGAAAATACAATTCATGGGATGTTCCTGAAATTTTATTCTCAGGTGATCATAAGAAAATAGAAAAATGGAGAATGGAAAAATCAATGGACATTACAAAGAAAAAAAGGCCAGATATATTATAAATTAAAGTTTTCATAAACTTTATAATAATTTATTTTTTTAGTTATATTTGCACGCATTTCTGTCTAACCTCTTAGTTAAAGTAATTAACGTTATCCAGATCAAATTAAAAAAATTAAAATGAGCTCATTAGTAAAATTTGTAGAAGATCAATTTGTTGAAAAAAAAGATCTCCCCTCTTTCAGCTCAGGTGATACCATCACGGTTTATTACGAAATTAAGGAAGGAAATAAAACAAGAACTCAGTTTTTTAAAGGTGTAGTTCTACAAAGGAGAGGTTCAGGTTCTACTGAAACTTTCACCATAAGAAAAATGTCTGGCTCTATTGGTGTTGAGAGAATTTTTCCCGTCAACTCCCCTTCACTACAAAAGATTGAAGTGAACAAACAAGGTAAAGTAAGAAGAGCTAGAATATTTTACTTCAGAAATCTTACAGGTAAAAAAGCAAAAATAAAAGAAAAAAGATCTTAATTGGTAGTTTTCAACAATTGTTAATATCCTTAGTTCACAACAGGTTAACATCTTTTATTTTAAATTTCATTGTTAATTCAACATTTTTTATAAATTAGTTTCAGGATTTGTTTGTAGTGGATCCCAAAAGGATAAACAAACACTTTTAAAGTGAAACAAATTCAAGAACGTTCTTTAACAAATTACTTGTATAAATTAAAGGTAACTTTAATTTATTGTCAGAAAGAAACTAGATTTTAAAATGTGTGCCTGCACAATTTTAGAATAGAAGACTATCTCTCCGAAAGGCCTAGCCCAGAAGAGTCCAGAGGGTTTTACCCGAATGGAGAACCCAGAAAAGGCGAAATTTAGTAACCTTCAAGGTGAACACTCTATCGTAAGAAAAAGTGGATATAAGTAATTAGGAATTTTAAAGGGAAAAGCTCTTCGGAGCTGAGTAACAATCTAAATTCCATCAATAGCGAACATGTTTGCTAGCTTAATTCCTTGGAATAAAGCAATCGGAAACGAAGGTAAACATATTCGATATTCAGAAAGCCGTGCAAAAGTAGCAATACTTGAGTACGGCTTTCCTTTTTTGATAAGTATTTGACTTTTATTCATTTTATTTTATAGCCGTTTTTTATATTTGAATCACTAACTGTTTGAAGATAATAAATGTCGAAAATTTTCTATACAAAGACGGATGAGGCTCCGGCTTTAGCTACCGTATCCTTATTGCCGATAATTAAAGCTTTTTCAAAATCATCAGGATTAAATATCGAATTAAAAGACATATCACTTTCGTCTAGAATTTTAGCAACTTTTAGTGAATTTTTAGATACTAAAATAAGTCCTGCAAATGACTTAGAGTTCTTAGGTAAGCTGGTTAAAAACCCAAGTGCAATTATCATAAAGCTTCCAAATATAAGCGCTTCAATACCACAGCTAAAAAAAGCAATTAATGAATTACAGAACCAAGGATATGAAATACCTAACTACCCTGAAAAACCAAAAGATGACAATGAAGCATTAATTAAGTCAAAATATGATATAATAAAAGGTAGTGCTGTAAATCCTGTACTTAGAGAAGGGAATTCAGATAGAAGAGTTCCTTCTGCCATTAAAAATTATATTAAGTCCAATCCTCATAAACTCGGTTTTTGGTCAAATGAGTCAAAAACACATGTTTCATCCATGGAAAAAGGAGATTTTAGAAATAATGAAACTTCACTAACTATCAACAAGCATGAGTTCTTAAATATTTACCACTTTGATAACTTTGGAAAAAAATCAATTTTAAAAGAAAATATTTCAGTTCACAAAGATACAGTTGTTGATTGTAGTTATTTGGATATTAAAAAACTTTACAAATTTCTTGAACAGGAGATTGATGATTGTAAAGAAAAAAACCTTCTACTTTCTGTACACTTAAAAGCTTCAATGATGAAAGTAAGTGATCCAATAATTTTTGGACATGCTATAAAAGCCTTTTTTAAAAAATTTATTTCTAAAAATTCAGAAAAACTAAATAAAATCAATGTAGATTTTAACAGTGGTCTCTCTAATTTTTATGAAAAAATTGAAAATATTAATGAAGGTGAAAGAAAAAAATTAATTGATGAAATTAATCTAGGATTTGAAGAAGGACCACTATTAGCAATGGTTAACTCTGAAAAAAATATAACTAACTTTCATATACCAAGTGATGTAATCATTGATGCTTCAATGCCAGCAATGATTAAAAGTTCAGGGAAAATGTGGGACAAAGATGGTAAATTACAAGATACAAAGGCTTTAATTCCAGATAGTAGCTATTCATCAATTTACCAAGCTACAATAGAATTTTGTAAGAAAAACGGAGCATTTGATCCAGCAACGATGGGTTCAGTTCAAAATGTTGGGTTAATGGCAAAAAAAGCTGAAGAGTATGGATCTCATGATAAAACTTTTGAAATAAAGGAAAACGGGAAAGTATGCGTTGAAAGTAAAGATGGAAAAGTATTATTTACTACTAATGTTTCAAAGAATGATATTTGGAGAATGTGTCTGGTAAGAAGTGAAGCAATTAAAGACTGGGTTAAGTTAGCTATCAATAGAGCAAAAAATACAAATTACCCAACGATTTTTTGGCTTGATAAAAATAGATCTCATGATAAACAATTAATAGAAATTGTAAATCAGGAACTTGAAAATTTTGATATTTCAGGTCTGGATATTCAAATTCTTTCACCCTATGAAGCAACACTGTTTTCTCTTGAAAAAATAAAAAATGGAAAGAATGTTATTTCTGTTTCAGGAAATGTATTAAGAGATTATTTAACAGATCTTTTTCCGATACTAGAATTAGGAACTAGTGCTAAAATGTTATCAATAGTGCCGTTAATGAATGGAGGTAAACTTTTTGAAACAGGTGCGGGTGGATCTGCCCCAAAGCATGTTCAACAATTAATTGAGGAAAACCATTTGAGATGGGATTCTCTGGGTGAATTCCTTGCAATTTCTGAAGCACTTGAGGAAATTGGAAAAAACAATAATGGTTCTTTAATGTTATCAGAATGTCTCAATAAAGCCATTGAAAAACTATTAATGAATGAAAAATCTCCCTCCAGGAATGTTGGCGAAATTGATAATAGAGGTAGTCATTTTTACCTAGCACTCTACTGGTCTGAGTATCTTTCAATTCAAAATGAAGACTTGATTTTAAAAGGACAATTTAAAAACATCCACAAAAAACTTTTAGAAAATGAGGGCATAATCTTAGATGAAATAAATTCTGCTCAAGGAGAAAGAGTTAATTTACAAGGCTATTATAAAACTAATGATGTTAAAACTGAAATGGTAATGAGACCATCCATAACGTTTAACAAAATTATTGATAATATTTAAAAACTTTTGTTATAAAAACCACAGAAAAAGATTCAAAATATTCAAATATTGAACAAAAATCTGTTCATGATATTATTTCAGAGATAAACTCAGAGGACTCAACTGTCTCGATATCTGTAAAAAAATGTATTCCTCAAATAGTTAAACTAGTCAATAAGGCAGTTCAATTAATTTTGGGGGGTGGTAGAATTTTTTACATAGGATCTGGGACCAGCGGTCGATTAGGAATAGTTGATGCCTCAGAGTGTTTGCCAACATTTGGAGTTGGTAATAAGATCATTGGAATAATCGCAGGTGGAGATTCAGCTATTAGAAATTCCCAAGAGTTTGCTGAGGATTCTACTAAAGACGCTTGGAGAGATTTAAAAAAATTAAACGTAAATAAAAAAGACATTGTAATAGGAATTTCAGCCTCTGGATCAACACCTTACGTTTTTAGTGGGTTAAATGATTGTAAAAAAGCTGGAATTTACACGGGATGCATCACATGTAATCAAAATTCCCAATTAGCTAATCAATCTGATTTCCCAATCGAAGTCATAGTAGGTCCCGAATATATTACAGGTAGTTCCAGAATGAAGGCTGGGACAGCACAAAAAATGATCCTTAATATGATTTCAACATCAGTTATGATAAAACTTGGAAGAGTTTTAGACAATAAAATGATTGATATGAAATTATCTAATAACAAACTGTATGAAAGAGCAATTAGAATACTTAAATCTATACTTGATATCAAAAGTGATCAAGCAAAATTATTAATAGAAAAGCATAAAAATATAAGGATTGCTATAGAGCAATATCAATCAGATAATGAATAAAAAAATTACAAATTATATTAAACTTTTGGTTTTGTCCTTAATCCCGATTTTTGTTGGACCTTTACTGATTCATTTTGGAAGCTTAAAAGAAACGTACATGTTAAGTGTTTTAGGTGTAATTGTATGTCTTTGTTCGATTGTAATGATATTTATATCATTATTTGGAATAATAACTGAACTATTTAAAAAATGATTCATAATTTTAGAATTTAATTTTTGTAAATGATCAAAATCACTCTTAAAGATGGCTCCGTTAAGGAATACAGTAAAAAAACTTCGGTTATTTCTATTGCTAAAGATATTAGTGAAGGACTAGCCCGAAACGTGATATCGTCAAGTTTTAACGGAAAAGTATCAGAAAATTCGTCTGAACTTATTGAAGATGGTAAAATTGAATTTTATACATGGGAGGATGAAGAAGGAAAGAAAGCTTTTTGGCACTCTTCTTCACATATAATGGCCCAAGCTATTCAAGAATTATTTCCGGGTGTAAAGCTAACAATAGGACCTGCTATCAATAATGGTTTTTATTATGATGTGGATTTAGAAAACCAAAAAATTTCAGAATCTGATTTTTCAAGAATAGAAAATAGAATGCTTGAAATATGCAGAGAAAAACACGACTTTAAGCTCAGATCTGTTTCTAAAAAGGATGCACTTAAATTTTATCAAGACAATGGCAACCCATATAAGTTGGAACTAATTAATGATTTATCTGACGGGGATATAACATTTTGTGATCACTCCAACTTTACAGACTTATGTAAGGGAGGTCACATTCCTAATACATCATTGATAAAAGCTGTAAAAATATTGAATATCTCTGGTGCTTTTTGGAGAGCTAACCAAAACAACAAACAACTTACAAGAATTTACGGTATATCATTTCCTAAACAAAAACTTTTAAAGGAATACCTGTATAATATTGAGCAAGCTAAACTTAGAGACCATAGAAAAATTGGTAAAAATTTAAAGCTTTTTTCATTTTCAAACAAAGTAGGATTAGGACTTCCACTGTGGTTACCCAAAGGGGTTGATTTGAGAAATAGACTTGAAGATTTTTTAAAAAAAGCACAAAAGAAAGCCGGATATGAAATGGTAATGACTCCTCATATTGGAAATAAAGAACTTTACATAACATCTGGTCATTATGAAAAATATGGGAGCGATAGTTTTCAACCGATAAAAACACCAAAAGAAAATGAAGAATTTTTTCTGAAACCAATGAATTGCCCACACCATTGTGAGATTTATAATTCTGAAAAATTTAGCTATAAGGACTTACCGGTTAGGTATGCGGAGTTTGGAACAGTTTACAGGTATGAACAAAGTGGAGAGCTCCACGGCTTAACCAGGGTTAGGGGATTTACCCAAGATGATGCCCATATTTTTTGTACTGAAGATCAATTAGATAGTGAATTTAAAAATGTTATTGATCTTACACTATATGTATTCAAAACACTTGAATTGGATGATTTCAGCGTTCAAGTTTCGGTTAGAGACCCAAATGATCTTGAAAAGTATATTGGTGAGCCAAATGTTTGGGAAAAATCAGAAAAAGCTATTATTAAAGCCGTAAAGGACAAAAATCTTAATTATAAAATTGAGGAGGGTGAAGCGGCATTTTATGGGCCAAAATTAGATTTTATGGTAAATGACGCACTTGGAAGGAAATGGCAACTTGGCACAATTCAAGTAGATTATAACCTACCTGAAAGATTTAATTTAACTTATGTCGATAGTGATAATAAATTAAAAAGACCTGTAATGATACATAGGGCACCATTTGGTAGTATGGAAAGATTCATAGCAATTTTACTTGAAAATACAGCTGGAAATTTACCCTTATGGCTAGCTCCAAACCAATTTATTATTCTTCCATTGAGTGAAAAGCATGAAAAATACTGTAAAAATGTTTTAAATTTGTTAGAAAATAACGAAATTCGCGGCCTGGTTGATAACAGAAATGAAACCATTGGAAGAAAGATTAGGGATGCTGAAATTAAAAAGATCCCTTTTATGATAGTCATTGGAGAGAAAGAATCAAAAAGTAAAATGATATCACTGAGAAGCCATGGAGGCCATGATTATGGATCGATGAATATTGAAGATTTTGTTAAAATCATTAGAGAAAAAACAAAGATTTAAGTTTAATAAAAACGATTAATTATAGCAATTAGAAGAACAGGAAGAGGTAGAAGACCGTGGAGAGTCATAAAAACTAACCCACATAAAATTAACGGTGAAATAACCGCAGATGAGGTTAGATTAGTTGGTGATAACGTAGAAATTGGAGTTTACGCAACTCAGAAAGCTCTTTCTAAATCAAATGAACTTGAACTGGACTTGGTTGAAATATCCCCGAAAGCGGTTCCACCGGTATGCAAAATAATGGACTATAAAAAATTCCTTTATGAGCAGAAAAAAAGGGATAAACAATTAAAGTCTAAAGCTACTAAAGTAATTGTTAAAGAAATAAGATTTGGACCCCAAACTGATGAACATGATTATGCATTTAAAAAGAAGCACGCTGAAAAATTTTTGAAAGATGGAGCTAAGCTTAAAGCATTTGTTTTTTTCAGAGGGAGATCAATCATTTACAAGGATCAAGGCGAAATATTATTATTAAAGTTAGCTCAAGATTTAGAAGAGTTTGGTAAAGTAGAACAGTTACCAAAACTTGAGAGTAAGAAAATGATAATGATAATGTCGCCAAAAAAAAATAAATAATTATGCCAAAAATGAAAACTAAATCCAGTGCCAAGAAAAGATTCAAGGTTACTGGTACCGGAAAAATAAAGAGAAAGCATGCTTTCAAAAATCACATATTGACTAAAAAGTCTAAAAAGAGAAAGTTAGCGCTAACTCATTCAGGTTTGGTTCATGATAGTGATATGAATAGTATCAAACAACAATTAAGATTAAAATAAGGGAAATTAAATCCGTAAATCTAGGTAAAGAAAGAGTAAAAATTTACCACCTAATTTAAAATTATAAATTATGCCAAGATCAGTAAATTCAGTTGCTAAAAGAGCAAGGAGAAAAAAAGTATTAAAACAAGCCAAAGGATACTTCGGAAGAAGAAAAAATGTATGGACCGTAGCGAAGAACGCAGTTGAGAAAGGACTACAGTACGCATACAGGGACAGAAGAGCGAAGAAAAGGAACTTTAGATCTCTATGGATCATGAGAATTAATGCTGCTGCTAGACTTCATGGACTAACATATTCACAATTAATCAATAAGCTTAAATCAAACGAAATAGAAATAAACAGGAAAGTTTTAGCTGATTTAGCGGTAAATAATCCTGAAGCTTTTGGTAAAATTGTAGAAAAAGTTAAATAAATCTAGAAAGGTAAATCACTATTATCTTCTAGCCTGTCTACATTATCGCTTTCGGATTTAAAAGTATCATCATTTGCTGCCGCATTCATTTTTGAATGGAATTCATAAGGAGAATCATATTGTTCAATATCTTCAAATTTTCCTAATGTTGGTATAAATCTTAGTCTTATATTATCTAAGCCACCATTTCTGTGTTTTGATACAATAAATTCAGCTTCTCCTTCAGTTGATGAACGTTCATTATCATCCCATGTGTCTATTTTATAATATTCAGGTCGATATATAAAAGAAACAATATCAGCGTCCTGTTCAATAGCCCCAGATTCTCTAAGGTCAGATAATAATGGACGTTTTGAAGTTCTACCTTCTACCATTCTTGAAAGTTGTGATAGAGCTATTACGGGAATATTTAACTCTTTGGCTAAAGCTTTTAAATTTCTTGAAATTGTGGAAATTTCTTGTTCTCTATTACCGGTTTTAATATTACCACCGGCAGTCATTAATTGAAGATAGTCAACTACTATTATTTTTACCCCTTTTTGCGAAACTAGTCTTCTTGCTTTTGCTCTTAAATCAAAAATTGACAAGGAAGGTGTATCATCAATGTATAACGGGGCATTTTCAAGATTTTTAACCCTTACATTTAATTGCTCCCATTCGTGTTTCTCTAATTTACCTGTTCTTAGCTTATCTGAGTTTAATCCGGTTTCTGATGAAATCATCCTAGTTATAAGTTGAATAGATGACATTTCAAGTGAGAAAAAAGCTAATGGGATTTTGTTATTAATAGCAATGTTACTAGCCATTGATAGCGACAATGCAGTTTTCCCCATTCCAGGTCTTGCAGCTATAATTACGAGATCACTTTCTTGCCATCCCGCGGTTAACTTATCAATCTTGTTAAAACCAGACGGAATTCCACTCAAACCTTTCTTATTTGAAACTGCTTCAATCTTACTTTTTGCCTGTATAACTAAACTTTGGGCTGTCTCAGAAGACTTTTTTATATTACCCTGAGTAACATCATATAATTTAGATTCTGCATTATCTAATAAATCAAAAACATCCTTTGATTCATCATAAGAGTCGGTAATAATCTCATTAGAAATTTTAATCAGACTTCTTTGAATATACTTTTGAAGTATAATTCTAGCATGAAACTCGATGTGAGCAGATGATGAAACCTTTTGTGTTAAGGATATCAAATAAAAATCTCCTCCAACTTTTTCATGATTCCCCTCTTTTTTAAGTTGATTAGAAACTGTTAGTAGATCAATAGGTTCACTTTTTTGAAAAAGCTTAAAAATAGATTCAAATATATGCTGATGAATTTCTTTGTAAAAAGCATCAGGTGTAAGAATATCAATAACTTCATCTACACCTTTTTTGTCAATCATCATGGCGCCAAGAACCACTTCCTCAAGGTCAATGGCCTGAGGAGGTAACTTCCCTTTTTCGAGATTTATGATCGAGTTTTTATCAATATTAAGTCCTTGAAATGAAGCTGATTGTTTCATATTCATCTAAAATAGATAAATAACAATAATTGACAAGAATTATATTTTTATAATAATCAACAACCAATATGTTAATAAAGTAAGAGGAATTGTTGATAGAAGTAAATTATGATGAATAAACACCCATATTTGAATATTTTTCCATTCTTTTTGAAACTAAATCCTTACTTGAAAGTTTTTTTAACTCTTCATAAGTTGATAATATATTAGATTTTACTATTTCAAAAGTTTTTTCCTTATTTCTATGAGCTCCACCTTCAGGCTCTTTTATAACTCTGTCAACAAGACTCATTTTCTTCATGTCTTTAGCTGTCAGTTTTAGCGCTGATGCGGCAACCTCCTTGTATTCCCAGCTTCTCCATAAAATGGATGAACATGA
>Ga0115013_10001269_pt1 | contig 14732 bp, 15 predicted proteins | sample SouAtlMetagenome_2_FD_88686 | JGI IMG/M metagenome (GOLD analysis project Ga0115013, IMG submission 88686) | Marine eukaryotic phytoplankton communities from Atlantic Ocean - South Atlantic ANT15 Metagenome | ecosystem: Environmental > Aquatic > Marine > Oceanic | place: South Atlantic Ocean...
ATAAGATTTTGTAAAGCTTTAGGCTTTTCGGGCTATCAAGAAATGAAAATTAATTTATCGCAGCAATTAGCTGCAGATGACTATTTTGAAATATATGAAATATATCCAGATGACTCGATACATGATTTATGTGAGAAAGTTTTTGACACTGCTGTAAGTGAGATTCTCAATGTAAGATCGCAAATAGATCAATCTGTCTTAGAAAAAGCAATCCAAACATTAGCAAAAGCTCGAAGGGTAGAATTTTATGCATTTGGTGGATCTGCACCTGTTGCAATGGATGGTCAACATAAATTCTTTAGATTAAAAATACCATCATCATGTATTTCTGATCCCCATATACAGTTTATGTCTGCGAATTCCTTAAATAAAGAAGATGTTGTTGTGGCTATATCTCAGTCGGGAACAACCTCTGCACTTGTTAATAGTGTAAAGACTGTAAGAGAGTCTGGAGTTAAAGTTATTGGAATAATGCCTGGCAATACCCCCCTTGCAAAGATATGTGATTTATCACTAACTATTGATGTCGGCAGTAATGACAGGCTGACTATGCCACTTACTTCAAGATTGGCTTACACTGCTGTAATTGATGTTCTTACTATGGGTGTGGCGCAGTTAAGACCTGAAGCTCAAGATCATTTATACAATATTGCTGATAGTCAAAGATCTCTCAAAATTGACAACTAAGGAAATAAAATGAATAGAGTTTTAAAACATTTAGGATCAAAATATCCAATTGTTCAGGCCCCAATGGGTTGGATTGCCAGGAGTCAACTAGCATCAGCTGTATCAAATGCGGGGGGATTTGGAATTATTGAAACATCTTCAGGTGAAGTTGAAAACTGCAAAAAAGAAATTCAAAAAATGGCTGATCTCACTGATAGACCGTTCGGTATTAATCTACCTTTGTTATTTTTGAGAGATGACAGTATGGTAAATTTTATTGTTGAGCATGGCATCAAATTTGTTACAACCTCAGCAGGAGATCCAGCAAAATATATTAGCATTCTTAAGGATGCAGGAATTACTGTCTATCACGCTGTTCCAAATGTTGCGGGTGCGATGAAAGCAATCGCAGCAGGTGTAGATGGATTAGTAGTTGAAGGAACTGAAGGTGGTGGCTTCAAAGGGGCAGAAGAAATTGGGCTTTTGGTTCTAATACAGGCTATAAGACAACAATCAGATATTCCTATCATTGCTGCTGGTGGAATCGTAGATGGTAAAGGTATGGCTGCAGTTTTTGCTGCGGGTGCTGAAGGAATTCAAATGGGCACAAGATTTGTTTCTAGTAAAGAGAGCCCCGTTCATGATAATTTTAAAAACAAAATTATTGAATCTGATGAAGTTGGCACTTGGATATTAAATAAGAAATCTAAACCTTGTATAAGAGCGCTAAAGTCAGAGATGACAAGTAAAATTCATGACGACGGTGTAATGGATATGACCGCTTTAGCTAATATTAAAAGTCTTTACTTTGAAGGAGATATGGAAGCAGCTCCTGCTTTATCTGGTCAATCAGTTGGTTTAATTGATTCTGTTAAATCAGTAGATACCATAATTAAAGAAACTATTAATGAATTCAATAAAACATGTGCAAAACTTGCTAAGGAGAAATTTGATGAGTGAAGAGACAAGAGATTTTTTTAAAACCTATACTGACTTTGTAACTAAGGTCACAAGTGATCCTAGTTTAGATTTAGATGCATTAAAGGCTCGTTTTGATGAAATAGAAGTAGATTCATCAATAAAAGCTCCAAGATTATTAACAGCTGCTCTTGGTCTTGGAAGTGAAACAGGTGAATTTGTAGAAATTGTTAAAAAAATGTTTCTTCAAGGCAAGCCAGCCTCAGAAGATAATATCTTTCATATGAAACGAGAGTTAGGTGACATTATGTGGTACTGGACTACTGCTTGTGCCTCTCTTGGACTAGATCCCTATGAAGTAATTAGCGAAAATCAAAAAAAACTTGAAGCAAGATATGGTGAAAAATTTGAAGTTGATAGAAGCGAAGTAAGAAAAAAAGGTGATTTGTAAGATTCTGCTTTAATAGATGAAAAATAAAAGAAAAAATAAAAATCAACCTCTTCCATCAGCAACAGATGATTGTGCAGATGTAACTTCAAAGTATGATAGATTTAAAAAAAATAAAGGAAAGCATAAATTTCCTCCAGTAGATTACGAAAAGCCACCACATTATTAAACTATATGGTCTTCTCTTTCTTTCTTTGCTGTTCTAGTAACCCCGTCTTTGGATTTATATTCATTAGTAATACCTTTTGATCCGGATTTATCTTTTTTAGACATATTTAGTAAAACCACTACTGCCGATAAAGCAACGATTACTATTATTGTTAAAATTAAATTACTCATTTTATTCTAAAGCCTCAGTTATCATATAAAAAAATTCATTTGGTGAAAAAGAAGTATTTATAGGAGCGCCAATGCCCCTTGGTATTGTTGAAACCCAGTTTGATTGCGTTAAATCATTTTGTACTAGTTTCATTTTTCTATCACTTGATAGATTTAAGATCGGCTCATAAAGGCTAGACCTAACTACAACAATGTTTCTATTAAAATCAATCATTATATATTGGCCATCAAATCCAATTGTTGAAGTTATCCAATCTTGATTTGGACAATTATTATTTTCATCTAATGGGCTTGCGCACAGATTCCAAAACTGCAATCCATAATAATTAAGACTTGCAATAGAATCTACATAAGATCCATAGCTAACGGTATCATCTTCCCATATTCCGCCAAGTAAAAGCATATGTCCAAACTTTGCATAATCTCTGGCAGTAGAATCAAGACAACAGTATGCTAGAAAATTACCATTTGACTGCCCATCAGCAACATAGTCTCTCCACCAATTTGCGTTTATGCCTATTTTTGAAAATAGCTGATAATCTGCATATGTTTGAAGATCTTGACCTGTTGCTCTAAAAAGAATTTCACCCAAAACTTGGGTATCACAATTGGAGTATTTAAAATCTCCACGGTTATAAATAACACTTTCTGAATACCATGGCTGTATAACTCCACTTTCCGCAAAATCCCTATTGATGCACTTAGTTAACTGATCATCGGAAAAAACAAGATCACCTCCTGAGGATGAATCTGTTGTATTTTTACAAACATCTAGTTCCCCTGATGCGCTATTGAAACAAATTGGATTTAACCCTGACCTCATATCGAGTAAATTCTTTATAGTGATTGTTGACCTTTCATCATTTGCCCATTCTTGTATAAAAACAGATGCTGAATCTTCTATAGAATTTATAAGCTCTTGTTCTTGAGCAATTCCAATTAAAAAACTTACAAAAGATTTTGCTGATGACCAGGAAGTTGCATAACTATTTATATTTTTATTTCCAAATAAATCCTGTAAACGAGATGGGTCTATGCCTGTAATATTGCTAATGGTGCTTTTTTCACCTGATAGTATTCCTCTGTATCTCTCATAAACTAACTTTCCATCCTTTATAACTATAGCTGCTTGGGTATAGGTCCCGTCTTGAAAAGCATAATTAAAAGCTTCATCTAGTTTGTTTGTCGACATACCAACACTTTCAGGAGTTGCTACGTCCCAGACTAAAGGATGTGAAGGGCTTTGATTTGGCGAAATAGGATCAGATGTTGAAGAGGAGCTTCCGCTGCCTCCACATGAAACTAAAAAAAATCCTAAAAATAAATAAAGGTGCTTTCCATTAAATCTCATCTAATCATTAAAAGTCTTTATGAGGATTTTTTTATAAACTCTTGTGTTGCTGTTTCGTATTCAGCTTTAATTCTGTCAACAAGCTCTTGGACTGGGGGTGAATCAACTATACCGCCTATCCCCTGACCTGATCCCCAGATATCTTTCCATGCTTTTGCATCAGTATTTCCACCTGAACCAAAATTCATTGAGCTTTTATCAGCCTCGGGAAGATTATTAGAATCTAAGCCAGCCTTATCTATTGATGGCTTTAAATAATTTCCATGCACGCCAGTAAATAATGAAGAGTAGACAATATCATTAGCTGCACTTTCCTCTAACATCTTTTTATAACCTGGATCTGCATTTGCTTCCTCAGTTGCAATAAACCGAGTTCCCATATAAGCAAGGTCCGCGCCAAGTGCTAGAGATGATGCTACAGAAAATCCATCGCCTATTGAGCCTGAAAGAATTACTGTTCCATCAAACCATTCCTTGACTTCCCTGACTAATGCAAATGGAGATAAAGCCCCCGCATGACCGCCTGCTCCAGCACAAACTAATATCAATCCATCAACTCCTTGCTCAGCTGCTTTTTTAGCATGTCGAACATTAATGACATCATGAAAAACTAATCCTCCATAACTATGAGCAGCCTCAACTAATTCAGCAGGTGGTCTTAATGAAGTAATAATTATTGGCACCTCCTGCTTTACGCAGGTTTCCATATCTTCCATGAGTCTATCATTTGATCCATGACATATTTGGTTTACAGCAAATGGTGCAACTTTTTTGTCGGGGTTAGCAGCCTGGTATTCAGCTAGCTCTGTTTTAATTCTAATGATCCATTCTTCTAAAACATGTTGAGGTCTTGCATTTAAAGCTGGAAAAGATCCAACAATACCAGCTTTGCATTGAGCTATTACTAGCTCAGGTCCAGAAACTAAAAATAGTGGTGACCCTATTACAGGTATAGACAAATTATTTGTTAAAATTTTTGGTAGTGCCATATTAAATAAAATATTGTTTGTTAACAGCGGTATTCTAACCCAATCTTATTAATGAATTTGTAATTTTTTCTTGAGAGACAAAATTTCATCAGACTGTTGAACATTTTGTGTTTTAAAAAATAGTTCGTGGTTTTTTTCTAACAAGTCTAGGTTATATAGATAATTCACCATTATTCCTCTTGATTGGCTAATGCCCTTATCTGATAAATCTGCTTTAAGATTAATTTTTTCAAGAATTGCGCCATTACCTAGATGAAATTTAGCAACTGGATCATTAGGTAAATTATCATTTCGCTCAGATTTAGTTAAATAAATTAATGCTTGGGTTAATAAAGTTTCATCATCAATATTTTGATTTATTGATTTCTTTTCAAGCCAATTTACAAATCCGGGAACAGGTGACAATGTTACGAATTGTTCTAAATTTTCTACTTCTTGCTTTAGCTTATGAGCAACTTTCTTAATTAGAAAGTTTCCAAAAGAGATTCCTGAGAGACCATCTTGACAGTTTGATATTGAATAAAATACTGCTGTATTAATATCAGAATATTCAAGGATTTTTCTATCAATTTTTATGACCTCGTTAATTGTCACAGGAATATCTTTACACAAGGCAACCTCAACAAATATCAAAGGCTCATCTGGAATGAGAGGATGGAAGAAGGCAAAACATCTCCTATCATCTGGTGCCAATCTAGCTCTTAAATCATCCCAAGAATTGATTTCATGAACTGCTTCATATTCAATTATTTTTTCAAGAATATTTGCTGGCGTTGACCAATCAATTTTTTCTAGTACAAGAAAAGATGGGTTGAACCAACTTTTAAAAAGACTTAATAGACTTGAATTAAATAATGCAATTTCTGGATTATCTTTAACTAAGCCTCTAATTCTTTCTCTTAATCTAACTAGTTTTACAGTTCCATTTTGTGAGGTGTTAAGCCTCCTAAATAGCTCTACCCATAAAGGCTCTGAGGCTTTCGTGACTTTTTCCAGATTTTTTTGTGTTTTCTCTTGCGAGTAGTTGAATGAGGCCTCAGATAACAGGTCTGGGTCAATGTCATATTCTGCTGATAACTGATTTAAAAAATCTATAAGATCGCTGTCTGTTAATTCTTCAATTAAGTCAAGAAGGTGTTCCGCATATACTAGAGAAGAAACTTCACCACTAGAAGACATGACCGCTTCTAAAGCTTTATAAATATCTTTATGTAAAATACCAAATTCTTCGCTACCAAAGAAGCTCTTCTTTAAAGAGCCACTCATTATTGTGGATATTATATTTTGAAAAAAACTCATTGGTCTCTAAGCATATTTTCTGATACTTCCCATAGCTTTGTAGCTTCATCGGTATCAATAGCCCAATCAGCAACTCCCATATATCTTTTCATAGATTCATCAACATCTTTCTTTAAAACTGCAATATCACAATTTTCACAAAACACACCACCAATATTATTAAGTCTCGTTTCTGTAGCAGCCCATAGGGTTGTGGTGGCACCTTGTTCAGGGGTTTTAAAGGCTGCTGCTGCCATATCTGATAGGGAGCCATCTTCTTTCATCCAGCCAAGCGCTATCATTTCTTCGTTTTCTAGATGTCTTTGTAAGGGAGTCATAATTCCACCTGGATGAACACTAAATCCTCTAACACCCTTATCTTTCATCAATCGATCAAATTCTATTGCTATTAATGATGAAGCTGTTTTAGATTGTCCATAAGCAATCCATTTATCATATGGATTTTTATTAAAATGTATGTCATCCCATAAGATTCCTGTTAATGAGTGAGCAGATGAAGACAAACTCACAAATCTTGCTCCTTCATTTTTTGCCATTATATCCATAAGGCCTTTTGTTAGCATGAAATGTCCGAGTTGATTAACGCCAAATTGTTTTTCCCATCCATTACCAACCCTACCTTCTGGACAAGCCATAATTCCTGCATTATTAATTAATAAATCTAGAGAAATTCCTTCATTAACAAAGTTATTAACAAAATCTTGGACAGATTTTAAATCTGCGAGATCCATTTGATAAATATCGCTATCTGAAATAATTCCATCTAAGGCTTTAGTTGCAACATCTTTCCTTCTGGCTGGAACAATTACGCGAGCACCACTATTTTTTAACGCTCTTGTGGTCTCTAATCCAATACCAGAGTAGCCGCCTGTGACAATTGCATTTTTTCCATGCAATTCTACACCTTCTAGTATTTGGTGAGGCTCTGATTTAGCCTTAAAATTAGATTGAATAGGTTTTTGATTTTCTGAAATCATGCTCTTTCCTCTTTTTACTTTAATGGAACAGTAATTATGCTTTTGGTATTGTTGCGAAGTTCATTCTTGTTAAAAAATGTTGGTTTCATTTCTTCATCAGCAAATAATTTAACTTGGTCATCATAATGAGGAGAAGTATTATCTTGCGTCGCACTGCCATACTGATGAATGCTCTTACTTACTTGCTTGCCAGAAGAGGAGTCCCATGCCAAAGCAACAACAAGACCATCACCTGCTGCAGCTTTTAAAGTGCCATCATCTTGAAGCCTTCCATAAATAGCCCTTAAGGTATCAGGTCCGCCTTGAATTGGTAAAGCTAAATCTCCTCTGACTAAGAAATTTACTTCTGACCACATTGGATCAATCCTGCCAAAAGCACTTTCAACTTGTTTGATGCAGTCACGAAATATTTCTTTTGAATCGGGCGCATCAACTCTATTCATAAATGATCTCCACTCTTCTGATAAAACACAAACACCAAGCGCAGCACCTCTATTATCAAAGTCTGTTTTTAAATTCCATGATCTTAATAGTTTTTGAGCTTCTAATAACTTTGGATCTTTAAAATCTTCTTCGAGAACTTCAAATAAATATTTTACGGATCTTGATTCTCTTGAATAAGCATTATCAAATTTAGCAGCCAATAAATCTGCTTCACTAAATTTTTTATCATTATCAAAAATTTCAATTACTCTGTAGGCTCTGTTTGTCATTTTAGTTTCAATGCCTAAAGTTTTAGAATAGTCACTTCTTTTCATATTATCTTTAATTGCAGATGCTCTGAAAGGATCCTGATTTGCACTAACAATCCAACCTGATTCAGGATTTATCAATAATGGTATATCTTCAAAAGGTGTTATTTCATCCCAAATAAGAGAAGACTTGGTGCCATCAACAGGCAGCGACCAATCGTAATTTTCGTCTCTTAATGGCCCAGCAGTATTATGTAATAGCATAATATTATCTTGATTATCAGCATAAACAGCATTGAATGAGATTATGGCTCTCATCTTCATTGCTTCTATCCATTCATTCTTATTATTAGCTTTGTTCATGCGAAACCATTGATCCGCTTGCCTGATCTCGTTCATACCAGCAAATTTAAGAGCATAAGAGCCTGAATCTGTTTCAAGAACTAGGCCATGTTTTGTATATTTCGCTTCTCTGGTAAAGGTCCATTTTATTGGACCAAAAATCTTTACAGGTAATTTAATTTTTTTAACTACAAAATTTTCCCAATTACCATCAAGAAGATATTGATTATCATTTTCAGGATTAATTTTTAGCTTAAATGAGTCAGTTAAATCTGGTTGGTTAACTGTCATACCCCACCCTAAATTCTCATTAAAACCGACAAAAATAAAAGGCGCTCCTGGAAATAGACCACCCATCATATTCCAACCCTCATCACTAGAAATATGAGCTTCATACCACGCCACAGGTCCCTCTAAAGGTTGATGTGAATTAATAATTAAGCGTGTTTTACCATCAGAGGTTTTATTAGAATTGAGGGCAAAAGCATTTGAACCTGCTACTAAGTTTGCAAAATCTAGTGATTCTCCTCCTTTATCTAATTCAGCTGATTCAATTTCTTTCGGCATATTCATCAGTTCTTGAATAGCATTATCAATTTGTGCAAAAAATATATTTTGAATTGCGAAGCTAGAAATAAGATCAATTTTATTTACTGGATAATATTCCTTTGTATCTTTATCTAGATTTAGAGATAACCAATAGTTTAAACCTGCAACAAAACCTTCAATAACTGCTCTAACCTCTGGTGATAAATCTTCTTCATATTTTTCTTCGACAAGCTCTCTAATACCCAAAGCTTTTATTAAATAATCTGCTACAGCTCCATCTCGCCCTCTTTTAAGACCAGATTGCGCTCTAGCTAAATCTATTGTTGATAAAATGTTTTTAATGTCATCTTCTGCTTGAGCGTAAGCTAAACCAAAAGCTGCATCTGCATCGGTTTTTCCATGAACATGGGGTACTCCATAAATATCTCTAGTTATTGTTGCGTTATATTGCGGGGTCATTTCATTTGCAGAAGAAGAAATGGCAAATACAGATATTAAAATAGTAATAAAAATATACTTAATATTCATCATCATTATGTATTCCTTATATAGGGAGAATTTATTTCTAGTATAAACCCTAAGATATATCTATGGGTAGCAGCTCATTAAGATCTCTTAATGCATCATCAGCATTAATAACCTTGATAGTGTGCATGCCAATAGCCTTTGCTGGCTTAAGATTGATGCCTAAATCATCTAAGAATACTACTTCATTAGGACATAATTTAGCTTTATCTAAAGCAAGCTTATAAAAGTCTGGATCAGGCTTCCTAACATTTTGTTCACTTGAGGCGATTACAAAATCAAATAAATCCATAACTTGTTCATTTTTCCCAGCAATGGACACATTTCCATCGCTCATCTTTATATCCGATGAGCTAATATTATTTGTTAAGCATGCCTGAATAAGTTTGCCTTTAATTTTTTTTAAAGCATCAATCATATTGGGTCTGAGTTGACCTTGAAGCAGACTTATTACTTCAATACCAGAAATTGGATAACCGAGGTCCCTGCTTTCATTAAGAAATAAATCATTAAACTCTTCAATATTAATTTCATTTCTCTCAAGCTTTGCCCAAGCATTATTATTTGGATTTGTTGAATTTACTTTCCTAATAAAATTCTCATCGAGATTATTTTCTTTCTCGTAGATATTAAAAGATTCAAAGGGACTGGATGTTATAACGCCTCCAAAATCCCAAAAAACTGCTTTGATTTCTTGCATTTCTGTTTACAAATTAGATGCTAATTCTATTTTACTTTCTATCATCTTTAGGCTTTCTTTGCTCTCATGTAAATCTGAGAGTATTTTATTTTTATGAGATTCTAGAATAGACAAAATATGTTTGGTGTTTTTTTCAGGATTCTTTAAAGCAAGCCTACTAAGCTCTTTAATCTGGTCCAATGGCATGCCTGTTTTAGTAAGGCATTTAATAAAAGTCAGAGCGCTAAGATCAGCATCCTTATATATCCTGTGTCCCTTTGAATCTTTTGGAATAATAAGTAATTCAATCTTTTCGTAATAACGTAAGGTATGTTTTGAGAGCCCAATCTTATTGGAAACTTCTGTAATATTAAACATAACTTATTTCACCAATCCCATAGATACCAGTTGCTCTGTAGCTTCTATGGCAGAATCTTCAGCTGGTACATAATCCCAATTAAATAATGTTTTTGCTTTTGATTTATCAGTTGTTACCTTTTTGCCAAGGCTCCCAACAACACCGCTCAACTCTTTTATAAAAAATGCCATAAACCTTACCATTAGATTTGGCATCTCTCTTGTTGGAGACTTTTTAAAACCTGCATCGTTTAAAACTCTACCCATTTCTACAAAAAACATTTCCTTATCACTTACTATAATTCTTTCATTATTTGTTGCTTCAGATTTCATTGAAAATATATGAGCTTTTGCAACATCTCTGACATCAATAAAGCCCATGTGTGTCCTTGGGCATGCTGGTATTGAACCGTTAGCAAGCTTAACCAATAAATCATTAGAGGTTCCAATATCACTTGTAAGCATAGGTCCTGTAACTGCAACTGGATTGATTACAGTAAAATCAAATCTTTCATCATCATCAAGACTTCCTACAAAATCCCACGCTGCTTTTTCTGCAAGCGTTTTGCTCTTTGCATAGGGTGTAATGCCTGGACCAGTGTCTGACCAATCATTTTCATTAAATACTTTTTGTTCTTTATGTCCATAAGCAACAGCTGCAACTGATGAAGTTAATACAACCTTCTTTACTTTATTTTCTTTGCATGCATTTAACACTCTTAGGGTACCCTCTACTGCTGGCTTAATTAAAATATCTTCATCACTTGGCACTTCTAAAATGAAAGGAGATGCAACATGCAGAACATAATCACATCCAGCAACTGCTTCACTCCAACCTTCATCTTGCAGAAGATCTGCCATTACAATCTCAAGATTATTTGAATTTAAAGTATGTTTCTCCATTGAATCAATAATCTCTTGTTTTTTTGATTCAGATCTAACGGTACTTCTAACTGCATATCCCTGATCAAGTAATTGTTGAACACAATGAAGTGCAATGAAACCTGAGCCGCCTGTTACTAATACCTTTTCCATATAAATATCTCCTTAAAAAATTATTATCCTGCAATTCTTTTGAACATATTTCCAGTCATCCCAAGGATTCTTCTTCTGCTCATCAGTCTTGTTATTCTGTATAACATTCTATTGCTTCTTCCGCATAGTATGTATTGTTTGTCTTTTTTATAAGCCTCAATACATTCAATTGCAACCTCTTTAGAGGTTTGCATGCCTGTATTCGACCCAGCGCGTTTTTTATATCTTTCTGTTAACTTCTCAGATTTTTCAGTTGCAACTTTTGCAAACTCAGACTCAGTTCCTCCAGGTAAAAGAGCCATTACTTTAATTCCTCGTTCTTGATATTCATATCTTATAGCTTCAGAGAACATAAGCACGTAAGCTTTTGATGACGAATAAATGCTAGCATAAGGAATGGGTGATAATGAGGCCATTGATCCTACATTAATAATACCTCCTGAGCCCTTAGCAATCATATCTGGTATATATAAATGACATAAATCCGTTAGAGCGACAATATTTAATTGGATCATCTTTGCGTAATCTTTGGAGTCAAATGATGTTAGCTCGCCCCATCTTCCATAACCAGCATTATTAATTAATAGATCTACTTCTTTCCCAGAAGATTTAATTTCAGAATAAAGTTCCTCAGCTGCGCCAATAATTGAAAGATCTTTAACAAAAACATCAGCATTGACTCCCATAGCTTTTATTTCTTCAGCTAAAGAAAAGAGCTTTTCTTCTGATCTAGCTGTTGCGGTTAAAATTAGATGCGCTCCCTCCTTAGCAAGTTCTTTTGCCAAAGCATAACCAATACCAGTTGAGGCGCCAGTAACAAGAGCAGTTTTTTTATTCAAAGAATTCATAATGGACTCCATTTTATTTCACAAAAGTATATTTGTTAGAGCAAACTCTAAGTCAAGTTTAATTATACTGAAAAAATAAACTCTAATAGCACTTTTGCCAGATTCTCGTATAATCGATGCTTTTTAATAACTGTGCTTCTTAATGTCTGCGGAAAATCTTAAAAATATAGCTATTATTGCCCATGTTGATCATGGAAAAACTACTTTGGTAGATAAGTTGCTGCAACAGTCAGGAACTTTGGACAGAAAGAATATGGATTCTGAAAGGATCATGGACTCAAATGATCAGGAGAAAGAACGAGGTATTACGATACTTGCAAAAAATACTTCTATTATTTGGGAAAATCATCTTATAAATATTGTCGATACGCCAGGTCATGCTGATTTTGGCGGGGAAGTTGAAAGAGCTTTATCAATGGTGGACTCTGTTCTTCTATTAGTAGATGCAGTAGATGGGCCTATGCCTCAGACAAGATTTGTAACGCAAAAAGCTTTTGAGAAAGGGCTAAAGCCTATTGTTGTTATCAACAAGGTGGATAGAGATGATGCTAGACCTCATTGGGTTCTGGACCAAGTTTTTGATTTATTTGACAGGCTTGGAGCTACAGATGAGCAATTAGATTTCCCAGTTATATATGCTTCAGCAATTCAGGGCATCGCAGGTCTAGAGCCAGATGAGATGACAGCAGATATGAAGCCATTATTAGAAATGATCTTAGAAAAGGTTCCTGCTCCTGAAGTTAATATTGATGGCCCTTTTCAATTACAAATTAGTGCTCTTGATAGCAATAGCTATGTTGGTGTCATTGGAATTGGAAGGATAAAAAGAGGAGTAATTAAACCAAATGATCAGGTCGTAGTTGTGGATAGAGACGGTAAAACAAGAAAAGCAAAAATTTTGCAAGTAATGGGACATGAGGGGCTAGAAAGAGTTGAAGTTCCTCAAGCCTCAGCTGGCTCAATTGTTTGTATTACCGGAGTTGATAAATTAAATATCTCCGATACATTATGCCACCCTGATTCAGTTGAAGCGTTGCCTGCACTTTCAGTAGACGAACCAACTGTAAGAATGACATTTCAAGTTAATGACTCCCCTTTTGCCGGTCTTGAAGGGAAATTTGTTACATCCAGAAATATAAAAGAAAGGCTAGAAAAAGAACTTATTTCAAATGTCGCTTTAAGAGTTCAGCAAGGCGATAGTCCTGATAAATTTATTGTTTCTGGAAGGGGTGAACTTCATCTTTCAGTACTGATTGAAACTATGCGCAGAGAAGGCTTTGAGCTTGCAATTGCTAAACCTCAGGTAATACAAAAAGAAATTGATGGTGAAATTCATGAGCCATATGAAATGATAGTAATAGATATTGAGGAGCAGCATCAAGGAGCTATCATGGAAGAATTTGGTCCAAGAAAAGCTGAATTAAAGAGTCTTGAGCCAGACGGCAAAGGCAGAGTGAAACTCGAGTTTATGGCTCCTTCAAGAGGCATAATTGGTTTTAGATCACAGTTCTTAACCATAACTAGCGGCACTGGAATCATGACAAGCGTTTTCGATCATTATGGTCCTGTAAAAGCTGGAGAGCTAGCAAAAAGAAATAATGGAGTAATGTACTCAATGATGGCTGGTAAAACTTTGGCTTACTCTTTATTTAATTTACAAAATCGTGGAAAGCTTTTTGTAGGTCATGCGCTTGATGTATATGTTGGTCAAATTGTTGGACTGCATTCAAGAAGCAATGATTTACCAGTGAATCCAACTAAAGCAAAACAATTAACTAATATTCGTGCTGCGGGTACTGACGAAAACTTAATTTTGGTTCCTCATATTAAACATACTTTGGAGCAAGCATTAGAATTTATTGAAGATGACGAGCTGGTTGAAGTTACTCCAGCATCCATCAGAATGCGAAAGAAGTCTATTTAAGTTTTCTAATTTTTAGATCTTTCCTAAGGGCTACACAGCAATTAATTAACCAATATAAATTCGCAAATACAAAAACATAAAGACCGACATAAAGCTGAACTAAAATTGCTAAGAAACTGCCAGTAGACATTGCGCCATAACCAATAATTCTCTTATTTACTTTCTTTGAAATCATAAGAGGCGCAGCCAGAACTGTTCCAAAAAATACACTCCCAATCTGTAAAATAGTTAAAGAATCCACTTACCTTCTCAAAAAAAACAAGCCATTATCTGCTCTTTTTTTTAAATGTAAATACTTTTTTTAATTATTTTATACAAGATTATTAAGATGCTAATTTTGAAAAAAAATTCTATAAAGTTGATAATGATTTAATGTCTGATTACACATCACATATAGCTATAATTGGCGGCGGAATAGCTGGCCTTACAGCTGCGTGTACTTTAAAAAGTCATGGCATTAAAACGATTGTTTTTGAAAGATCTAATACTATAAGCGAATACGGGGCCGGCATATCTGTGTCAAAAAATGGCTTAAGGATTCTTGAAAATCTTGGGATTAAAGATGATTTGGTTAGCAACTCATTTGCTCCGACTAAGTCTAATTTTTATTCCGTAAATAAACAAATCTTAGATTTTGATGTAGAAGAAATAGTTACATCTAGCCGAAAGGAGCTACTTCAGTCTATCTATAAAAAATATATTGATATTGGTGGTGAAGTTCTATTTGATCATGCATATCAAAGCTTAGATCAAAATAATTGTGAAATAAGTTTTACAAATAATCTTAAATATAA
>Ga0115013_10001270_pt1 | contig 14732 bp, 16 predicted proteins | sample SouAtlMetagenome_2_FD_88686 | JGI IMG/M metagenome (GOLD analysis project Ga0115013, IMG submission 88686) | Marine eukaryotic phytoplankton communities from Atlantic Ocean - South Atlantic ANT15 Metagenome | ecosystem: Environmental > Aquatic > Marine > Oceanic | place: South Atlantic Ocean...
AAAATTTACCCCTACAGGTAATACCATGTAATAAAAAAATAGGATGAATTTTATTGATCTTTTCGAAAATAATTTCAAGGTTGTATTACCTGAAATTTATTTAATTACTGCTCTTTTATTCTTACTTATGTACGGTGTTGTTTTTTCTACCTCACTAACCTATAATTTACCTATCATTACACGAGGTGTTGCATGGCTTTCTATTCAAACATTGTTTATTGCTTTATTATTAGTTTTGAATAATCCTATCGACCACCTGGTTATTTTCCATGGGACTCTAGTTCATGACTTCTTTACTTCAATGGTTAAGGTATTTTTATTAATGGCTGCCATATGTTGTATATCCGCTTCTTTTACCTATCTTAAGGTAGAGCGCTTAAACGCCTTTGAATATTTTATTTTACTCTTAATTGCCATTGTTGGTATGATGCTGATTGTCTCGTCATACGATTTAATCTCAATGTACTTAGCAATTGAGATGCAAAGTTTAAGTCTTTATGTTTTAGCTGCATTTAAGAAAAATTCAGCTTTTTCTACAGAAGCTGGTTTGAAATACTTCATTTTAGGTGCCTTTTCTTCTGGTTTGATTCTTTTTGGATCATCTATGGTTTATGGTTTTACTGGTAGTACAAATTTTGAAGATATTTCACGTTTATGTACCGGTACTTACAGTTCACTAGATACAGTTGGTAGTGGAGTTTTAGTTGGTTTAACTTTCATTGCTTCCGGGTTACTATTTAAACTTGCGGCAGCTCCGTTCCATATGTGGTCTCCTGATGTATACGAAGGTGCCCCCACAGTTGTTTCTATGTTCTTCGCTATTATGCCAAAAATTGCAATCTTAGGGTTAATCCTAAGATTGTTTTTTTTCTCGTTCTATGATTTTATGGCTCTATGGCAGCAACTTTTTGTGCTTTGTTCATTTGCTTCTATGTTAATAGGTGCGTTTGGAGCTCTTCAGCAAAAAAAAGTAAAACGTCTTCTGGCCTATAGTTCTATTGGTCATGTAGGGTACATGTTAATTGGTGTTACTACTGGTACTTTAGAAGGTATTCAAGGTCTTTTAGTATACATTGTCATTTATATGGTAATGAGTCTGAATATTTGGACTGTCGTTTTATCTCTAGAGTTTCAAGGAAAGCCAGGCCGTGTTACTTATTTAACAGACTTTGTAGCCATGTCGAAAATCAATCCACTTATGGCTATTACAGTAGCCTTAGGTATGTTTTCTATGGCAGGTGTTCCACCTTTAGCAGGTTTCTGTGCTAAAATGTATGTGTTCTTCTCAGCTATGGAAGCTTCTATGTACACTCTAGCTATTGTAGGTGTATTAACAAGTTGTGTAGGTGCGTACTACTATATCCGTTTAATTAAGATTATGTTTTTTGAAAAAACTGCTACATGGAATCTGTACACTCCTTTAGATCGTGAAAAATCACTTTTATTGGCGTTTACTACTCTTTTCATTATGTTTTTCTTTGCATATCCTAACCCATTATTAATTGCAACCCATAAAATGGCTTTAGTATTATGTCTATAATCGTATATAGAGACTCATAAGAGTCCTATCGTCCAGGTAGCTCAGTTGGTTAGAGCGAAAGACTGAAAATCTTTAGGTCGATGGTTCGAATCCGTCTCTGGACATAAAAAAAAATTAAAGAAATGAGTTTTTGGATTTGTGTGAAAGCTTTTGAATATGAAGCTCTTGATAGATATATATCTAGTATTAGAACTCAAGCAACAAACGAAGGTTACACCACTCGGGGACCTATAAATCTTCCAAATAAACTAAGGAAAATTACTGTATTGAAGTCTCCACACGTAAATAAACAATCTCGTGAGCAGTTTGAGATACGTAGTCACTGTAGGGTTTTAGGGCTTCTTTCGGAAAAAACACCTCAGTTGGAAGCTTTTGTAAACGATTTGAGAGAAACTTTTCCCGTAGGGTTTAGTTTGAAAGTTACTAGAAAATTTGAAGGTAAATAATTTTACCTTGATACTAAAAAACGTGCCTGGAAAGATTCGAACTCTCAACCTATAGATCCGTAGTCTATTGCTCTATCCAATTGAGCTACAAGCACTTATTATGATTTTTTATGTTACTGGAGTAGAAGGATTCGAACCTTCGATTTTCCATACCAAAAACGGACGCCTTACCACTTGGCCATACTCCAATTATTATTGTTATTCTTTTCTGGGCCTGTAACTCAGTTGGTTAGAGTGTACGCCTGATAAGCGTAAAGTCGGTAGTTCAAATCTACCCAGGCCCATTTTATATTTTTCGTTATTTTCCATCCTATAAGATGTAAAACCAATAAAGGCTTAATATTTCTTGACATAGGTATAAAGTACTTTTCATTTAAAGATTTTTATACCACGTAAAATATCTAAATATTTTTTATGTTTCCACTAAGAGTTTGATCCTGGCTCAGAATAAACGCTAGTAATATGCTTAACACATGCAAGTCGAACGGAAAAGTTATTTTCCGTGGCGAACGGGTGAGGAATGCGTGAGAATCTACCTTATAGACCGGAATAAGTATAACTTTTAAGTGAACACTTACTTTGTAAGTGGTATGAATACCGGATAATAGACTAAGTCGCTATAAGATGAGCTTTCGTAGGATTAGGTAGTTGGTAAGGTAAAGGCTTACCAAGCTGAAGATCCTTAGCTGGTCTGAGAGGATGATCAGCCACACTGGGACTGAGACACGGCCCAGACTCCCTTAGGAGGCAGCAGTGAGGAATCTTGGACAATGGGCGAAAGCCTGATCCAGCAATATTACGTGAGTGATGACAGCTATTTGGTTGTAAAGCTCTTTCACCGAGGAGGACAATGACAGTACTCGAAGAAGAAGTCCCGGCTAACTCCGTGCCAGCAGCCGCGGTAATACGGGGGGGACAAGTGTTATTCGGAATGACTGGGTGTAAAGAGTCTGTAGGCGGTTTTTTAAGTTGAAATATAAATCTTGTAGCTTGACTTCAAGAAAGGTTTCAAAACTGAAAGACTAGAGTTTGATAGGGGAAAGTAGAATTTCTAATGGAGGGATAAAATTCATAGAGATTAGAAGGAATACCAGAGGCGAAGGCGACTTTCTGGATCAAAACTGACGCTGAGAGACGAAAGCATGGGTAGCGAACAGGATTAGATACCCTGGTAGTCCATAGCTGTAAACGATGAGTGCTCGTATTTAGGGTCAATCTTAGATACTAAGCTAACGCGTTAAGCACTCCACCTGGGGAGTACGGTCGCAAGACTGAAACTCAAAGGAATTGACGGGGGCCCACACAAGCGGTGGAGCATGTGGTTTAATTCGACAATACGCGCAGAACCTTACCAGCCCTTGACATATAAGTGGAGGTCTATGAGAATAGGTCTTTTCATGCTTATACAGGCGCTGCATGGCTGTCGTCAGCTCGTGTCGTGAGATGTTGGGTTAAGTCCTTTAACGAGCGCAACCCTCTTTATCTGTTGCTATCACCTTAAGGTGAGCACTCTGATAAAACTGCCAGTGATAAACTGGAGGAAGGTGGGGATGACGTCAAGTCCTCATGGCCCTTATGGGCTGGGCTACACACGTGCTACAATGGTATTGACAGTGAGAAGCAAAAACGTGAGTTTTAGCCAATCTTTAAACAATATCCCAGTTCGGATTGTAGGCTGCAACTCGCCTACATGAAGTTGGAATCGCTAGTAATCGCAGAACAGCATGCTGCGGTGAATACGTACCTGGGCCTTGTACATATCGCCCGTCACATCATGGGAATTTTCCTTTTCCGATACAAGTATCTTGATCTATTGAAATCGATGTATTTATATTGAATAACAATATAACGTTAGGTTTTATAGGAGGAGTGCGTGCAAAGAAAGGGCAGTTGACTGTGATGAAGTCGTAACAAAGTAGCCGTAGGGGAACCTGCGGCTGGAATAACTCCTTTAAGGAAATATACCTATGTCAAAAAATATGTTGTTTTTACTAGATAAAATTAGTTAGTTCAAGTTAAGGAAATGCTGTTCGTACGGATTTTAGCGTAAAAAAAAAGAGAATATAGGATGACTAGATTTCTAGTAAAATTCTTACATAGTTTTGATTTAAGCGCGAGTATATTTGAGATCTTAAAAGAGCTTGCTTTTACCATTCAGACCTTGGTAAAATTTCAGCTTTACCTAGATGTCATAATAATTTTTCTCCTGTTGTGGACTATTGAGATTCATGTTAATAATGAAAAATAAAGGAAGTAATGATTAACAGAATTGATTTACTTTTTTACAAAATTCATATCTTTTTACTCCAACAATCGTTTTTTAAACCTCTCTTTTTAAAAATTGTTCTTTTTCAGATTTTTTTCTTTTGTGGAATGCGATAGTACTCAGAGACTCAACCTCGCATACTATTTATCAGTTGTCAGTACACGTTATGACTTGGAAACAGTATGCATTGAATTATGATCCCTTAATCGCAAAATCTAGAAGTACTTTTTATTCACAGCAATGCCCATATGATGGATTAGTTAATTTGTTTGAAAAAGCAAAAGAGGAGGAAAACGTAGGTAATGCTTTTGATCAAGAATATGAGAAAGTGTTAGAAGTTCTTAACATCAAGTTTGAAAAAGAGAATAGTAAATCGACCAAGTCTCTTATCGACGGCACTACCTTAAATTACGTAGAGGATTTAAGAGGGCCGTTAATCTTAGCTTCATGCATATCACCTGTAGAAGTTAAAGCGTTAAAAATATGTAGTGTGGTTAGGATTTTCGATTGGAATACCGCTCTTGAAAATACTACGGCAAGAGGATTAAAGTTTGTTGAACACTCAAAAATTAATTTCAAACAAAAAGGTAACCTAGATATTATTTTTTTTTTAGGTTACCTTTAATTTAATTAAATAGCGGTTGTTATTTGATACCACCCACCCCAAAGTAAGTAACCAATCCAGTAGAAAGGCCACCCAAAGCGGTTACATCAGAAATCAACCTGTTGCTAGATTATGTACACTTAAAGGCACCTTTCGCTTGGGCTTTCAAGGAATGCATTGACAAATACGCGTTGACGGCACCAAGACTACCTAATACAACAATAGTGGTAACCTTTGCTGCGCTCATCACGGTTGGAGTGTCAATAGGAATTGAACCGGCACAGTGAACCGTTTTGAAAAAGACGCTAAAAGCACCAACTACCAAGTTAGGTAAGAAGAGGCTAGCATAAGAAATTCCTGCGTAGAGATCTATCAAACACAAAAGTGATAACGCTGTAGTCATACTAACTACACAAAAACCAATTACCGTAAAATCTGCACTGGTAAATCGAAAGGGCACCTTACGGAACATGAACGCAACGGCAAAAATGTACGCAGAGTACTACAGTAGAACCTCTGTAGGCTCGTAACCGAAGGTGAAAAGATGAAGTACGACACAAATAAATAAAACGGGGAAAAACCCCACAATTAGAGATAACATCTTAATGCTATTTTATGTAATAGGAAACCCTTGCAAAGAGTAAGGGCAAATAATATAGGAAAACAAGAGACATGATAATTGGAAGGAAAACAACTATAAAAATATTTGCACGGGGTTCGAACCCGTAAGGTACCTTTTTACCACAAACCTTGCATCATGTAAAACAAAGGCTCTTAAAAAAAAAAGAGCCTTTTAACATTGAACAAAAATAAAATATCATGTTTAGTACTTCTCAACTTAGAAAGTTACCTTTCTTGCATTTGAAGTCTATCTTTGCATAGTATTCTTCTATGACTTTTAATAAATTATCTTGAGTTGGGTTTCTTGCTTAGATGCTTTCAGCAATTATCCTTTATAAACGTAGCTACTCGGCGGTGCCAAAAATATGACAACCGATACACCATAGGTTTACCCCATTCGGTCCTCTCGTACTAAAATGAGATCCTCTTAATTATCAACGTATACAGTAGATAGGGACCAAACTGTCTCACGACGTTCTAAACCCAACTCACGTACCACTTTAATCGGCGAACAGCCGAACCCTTGGAACCTTCTCCAGCTCCAGGATGTGATGAGTCGACATCGAGGTGCCAAACGACTCCGTCGATAGGAGCTCTTGGGAGTCATCAGCCTGTTATCCCCGGCGTACCTTTTATCCGTTGAGCGATGGCCCTTTCACACGGGACCACCGGATCACTATGACCGACTTTCGTCCCTGCTCGATAAGTACATCTTACAGTCAAGCAGACTTATACCATTACGCTCTACAATTGATGTTAAACCAATCTGAGTCCACCTTTGCGCACCTCCGTTACCTTTTAGGAGGTGACCGCCCCAGTCAAACTACCAACCATGCAAGGTCCTAGAGTTAGATTCTTAACTCTTAGTGAGTAGAAGAAGATAAAAAGGGTGGTATTCCAAGAGTGCCTACACAATTCACTAGCGTGAAGGTGTCATAAGCTCCCACCTATCCTATACATTTTATCACCGTCTACATTGCAAAGATGTAGTAAAGGTGCACGGGGTCTTTCCGTCTAGCTGTAGGTAGTCCGCATCTTCACGGACAATTCAATTTCACTGAGTCTACGTTGGAGACAGTGGGGAAGTCGTTACACCATTCATGCAGGTCGGAACTTACCCGACAAGGAATTTCGCTACCTTTGGACGGTCAGAGTTACCGCCGCCGTTTACTGGAGCTTCAGTTTGATGCGAAAACATCTCCCATTAACTTTCCAGCACCGGGCAGGTGTCAGACCCAATACATCCTCTTACGAATTTGCAGAGTCCTGTGTTTTTACTAAACAGTCGCCACCCCCTATTCTGTGCCACCTTTTCTAGGTTGCCCTAAAAAAGGTACCCTTTATCCCGAAGTTACAGGGTCAATTTGCCGAGTTCCTTCAACGTAGTTCTCTCAAGCGCCTGAGTCTATTCGACTTGTCCACCTGTGTCGGTTTCGGGTACGGTTTATAATGGAGGTTTTTTCCTGGAGAATTGAAAAACTTGCATTCTTTAAAATTCTCGTCACCTTCCAAAATCCTAGTAATCTTTCTAGAACAAATTCCCATTGGATACAGCATTCGCTTTTTCCTTAGGGACCGCATAACTCTACGTGGATTAGCCTATCGTAGAAACCCTTGGACTTACGGCGAGAATGTTTCACACATTCTTTATCGTTACTCATGTCAGCATTTTCAACTTTGGTATCTCAAGCTAGTCTTACAACTTGCCTTCCTTGATACACAGGGCATTCCGCTACCTTCTGAAAGAAATACCGTTTCGGCCCATATCTTAAGTCCCTATACATTTTCGACGCAAAGGAGCTAGACCAGTGAGCTGTTACGCTTTCTTTAAAGGATGGCTGCTTCCAAGCCTACCTACTGGGTGTCCGAATTTTTTCACTTTCTTTCTCACTTAGATACTTTTTTTGGGACCTTAACGTATATTTTGGGCTGTTTCCCTCTTGACCAAGGACCTTAGCGCCCAGGGTCTGTCTGCCCATATTTTCCTTACCGTATTCGGAGTTTCCTTGGGTTTAGTAAGATTTATAGTCCCCCTAGCCCATCGAGTGCTCTACCCCAGTCGGACAAATATAAACGCTCTACTTAAATAGATTTCGCGGAAAACCAGCTATCTCCGAGTTTGATTGGCCTTTCACCCCTAACCACAAATCATCCCCGTATTTTTCCACATACGTGGGTTCGGTCCTTCAAAAGGTGTTACCCTTTCTTCAACCTGTTCATGGCTAGATCACCCGGTTTCGGGTCTTATTCTTATAGCTAAAAGCTTTTTTATAACCTGTTTTCACTACGCCTACGCTTTAAAGCTTAGACTTGCTACGTGAATAAAGTCGCTGACCCATTATACAAAAGGTACGTTGTTGTTCATTTTAGAACACCAACTGGTTGTAGACTTTAGGTTTCAGGTTCTTTTCAACCCTCTCCGGTTCTTTTCACCTTTCCCTTACGGTACTTGTCCACTATCGGTTACTAAGTTATATTTAGGCTTCGAGGGTGATCCCCCGGTATTCAGACAATATTTCACGTGTATCGCCCTACTCAAAGAAAAAAAAGAATAAGATTTTTACGGGACTTTAACCCTCTTAGGCAAACCTTTGTATGGTTTTTCAAGTCTTATACCTTTTTATTCTAAGGCCTTTTTCATTTTCGCTCGCCACTACTAATGAAATCTCGGTTGATTTTTATTCCTACAGTTACTTAGATGTTTCAGTTCACTGTGTAATCATTATAAAATACTCCATAAATGAGTGGGTTTCCCCTTAGGAAATCTATGCATCACAATACATTTGCACTCCGCATAACTTTTCGTTTTTTTATACGTCCTTTCAACACTTAGTACCTAGACATCCACCTAAAGCCCTTAACTTTTTGTAAATTTAATTATCCTAATTTTTTTGCTATAAACCAATAAAGTTCTCTATGAGGAATAACGGTAAAACTCTTTAACAAGATCGAAATTCATCGAAACAGGATAAGGAATTTCATTAATCAGAGGTCTTCGCACAAAAATACCACATAAGGTTTTGAAGTCCACTTCTAAATACATAGGAGGTGGAATAAAAAAAGTATTTTTCTTCAAGCGCTTAAGAATATTCTTGAAGGTGCGTAACCAAAAAATGTCAGCAACTTCTACTACATCACCTGGATTTAAAAGAAAACCTTTAGCAGTTATTCGCTTTTTATTCACTAAAAACATGCCGTGATTAATCATTTGTCGAGCACTGAACAAAGTAGGTGCTAAACCCATACGGTATATTACAACATCTAACCGACTTTCTAAAAGTCCAGGTAGATTATTTTTAACCTGAACCTTTCTGTATAAAGTCTGAAATTGACGCTCTGTTAAATTACCATAATATTTTCGGAAACGTTGCTTTGCGCGTAAACGTAAGCCATACAAACGTGTGTTTGGTTGTAAGTGAGATTCTCTTTTGGAGAACCCCTGGTTTGAAACCCCTAATGGTTGACGTTGTACTTGTTTCCATTTCTTCCTTTTAAAACCAGTACATTTAGGACTACTCCAAATATTTTCTCCTAAATAAGAGCAGATTTTAAAATAAGATTGCTTTCTCATAGGCTAACTTTATTTTTTTCATTACTATAAAATTCATTTAAAACCCATTCTAAAAGCTGACAATACAGAAAATGAACTTTCACAGAATCATCATTTCCAGGAATAGGGTAAGTGATGCTTAAAGGATTTGTATCCGTATCCACAACACCCACGATAGGAATGTTTAAAGATAAAGCCTCGCGAACTACTACTTCATTACCTTTTACATTTAAAAGTATAACAATATGAGGTTTTCTGTTCTGGCTTTCCCTAAGATTCATAAGATAGGGAATCATCTTTTTATTTTTCGCTTTTAACCCCGAAATCGAACTATCTGAGCGTTTTTGAAAAACATCCCAATTAGTAAGTGTACCTCCTACCCATTTTGTATTAACGAAAGGTATTCCATTTCTCCTACCTAGGGCACCTGTAAAAAGAGAAGTTTCACGACAATTACCAACTAAGAGAATATTTCCACCATTCTTTATAATTTCTTTGAGTACAGAAAAAACTAATGTTATTTTACTCAAAGTTTTATCTAGATCTATCACGTCTAACCCTTTTCTAGAACCTAATAAAAAAGGGGCCATTCGCGGTTCCCATCTTGAAGACCGGTGACCTAGATGAACTCCCGCTTGAAAAAATTCATCGAGAGAAACAGGATTTTTACCTTCTTTTGTGAATCTCACGAAATATATTTTAATTTTTCTTTCCTACCTTACGTCGTATTACCTCATCTTTATAAAAGACACCTTTTCCTTTATAAGGTTCTGGTGGACGCCATGAACGAATATCTGCTGCTAGACGTTTTAAGTTACCATAATGAGGTCCTTTCAATAGAATAACATTTGGTTTAGGTACTAAAATTTCTATGTTTTTTTTATCGAACGGAATTTTAACCTCATGACTATAACCTAATCGTAACGTAAGCAGGTCTTCTTGAACATTTGCACGATAACCTACACCGATTAGATTAAGTTGGACTTGATATCCTTGAAAAACACCTTTGAATGCTCTTGAAATATGCTTCGATACCGAACCGACATAAGATTTAGCTTTTTTGAAGTTTAACGTAACTTCTACCTGAAGGCTCTTTTTCTCAGGTTTCTCCATAACTCTAAGACCTTCTGGAATCTGTAAAGTGAGACTTCCTTTCGGCCCCGTTACATGTAGATAACAGTTATCGTGGTCATGGGATTCAATACTAATCTTAACTCCAGAAGGTACTTTTACTTGACGAGAATTTTTAGAGGACATATTAGATTTATTTATTTTAGTTTTTTAAATAACCTTGCATAAAATTTCTCCGCCAATGTTATTCTCTCTAGCTTTACGATCTGAAAGAATACCTTTAGAGGTTGAAAGTATATAAAAACCAAGCCCACGTTGAAGGCGCCACAAGTTTTTCACACCAGTGTAAACACGTTGACCTGGTTTTGAAACACAAGTAATTTCTTGAATAACAGGTCGACCTTCGTAATATTTTAGTAAAACCTCGACAAAGTATGGATTTTCCGGCTCTGACCGAAAATTCTGAACCACACCTTCATCAACGAGTACTTCTAACACTCGAAGGCATAAAATACTCTTAGGCTGTTTTATGGACTTTATTTTTGCACGCTGGCCATTACGTATTCTAGTTAGCATATCGGCTAACATATAATTCGTTGTCATAATTTTATTGGACTTTCTTTAATGGCTACCAACTTGATTTAGATACACCGTTCATCGATCCCATTGACGCAAGATCACGTAGAACTACCCTTGAAATACGAGAATGTCGATAGACACCTCTCGGTCTACCAGTCACAACACAACGGTTTCGTATGCGTACCTTTGAACTACTCTTGGGTAGACGTGCTAATTTCAAGCTAGCTCTCCAACGAACCATATCTGGAAGCTTTTCATCTCGAACAATTGACTTAAAAACTAAACGTTTTCGCTCGTATTTACAAACTAATTTTCGTTTTTTTTTATCTTTTAAAATTCTTGCTTTCATTAACGACAGTTTTTTAAATTTTTTAATAGGCCTAGTAGGGATTGAACCTACATTGTCACCGTTATGAGCGGTACGTTTTAACCAATTAAACCATAGGCCCTTAGAAAACAATTTTTGTAGCTACCGGTAATTTTGTAGCACCTCCTTTTAAAGCTTGAAAAGCCACTTCTTTCGAGATACCTCCTACCTCATAAAGTAAGGTACCACGTCTTACAGGGCAAACCCAATAATCCACAGCTCCTTTTCCTTTACCCATTCGAACTTCTACCGGTTTAGAAGTTACAGGTGTAGAGGGAAAGATTTTGATCCATACTTTACCACGTCGCTTCATACGACGTGTAATTACCCGACGTGCTGCTTCAATTTGTCTAGCACTTATCCGACCTGATTCTAAAGCTCTTAAACCATAAGAACCAAATCTGACATCTGTACACCGCATTTCAATTCCTTTTATACGACCTTTTTTTTGTTTTCTATATTTTGTTTGTTTTGGACGAAGCATGTTTTTTATTCTTATTTATTTGAGACAAAGCCACACTTTAACTCCACAAGTACCATAAATAGTAAACGCAGGACTATAACCATAATCTATCTTTGCATTTATAGTATGCAAAGGAATCTGACCTTGCTGAAATGATTCTTTCTTACTACGGTCAGAACCACTTAAACGGCCTTTCCATTGAACTCTAACACCTAGAAGATCTGGTCTCATTGTAACAAACTTTGCAAGTACTTTTTTAGCAAAGTCTATATACTGAGTATGTTGGAAAATTGTTTCAAGTTGACGAGCAAGAAATCTGGCTAGTAAAGGTGCACTCTTGATAGCTGTAGCTGAATTAATTAACAATAAAGTTTCATCGAAATACTTCCGAGTTTGAAAAGATGACAACTGTGCCATGACTTTCTTTTTACCCAACCATAAATCTAAAGAAATATTATCTGTATTTGATACAGATAGGACAACTTTACTTTTATTCAATTTCTCCAAAGTTTTTTTAACTTTTTCAACTTTGATACCTGAGTGTTCTAGAAAATTACTTCCCCTAGCTGTAGATAAATATACATGTGAAAAAATATATGTCTTATTAAGAGCTCTTTTTATAACACATCTACCCAGAAGAATGTCATGTTTTTCAAAGACTTGGGTTAAATATTTGGTAGTTATATAGTCTCGGTAAAAAAGGTCTGAATAACCCTTTTCTGTAAACCATTTACTATCCCATTTACGCCTATTTCTAAGTCGTAACCCAATTGAGTTTACTTTTTGACCCATAACTTACGTTTTTGTTACTTTTTCTTTTTGTCTTTTTTCTTGAAAACTGCACGCGTTCGAGTTGGTATAAATTCACCAAATTTATAACCTATCATTTCCTCAGAAACCACTAAAGGGACCATTTTGGAACCGTTGTGAACATGAACTGTTTTTTCAAGAAACTGTGGCAAAATAACTGACCTTCTAGACCACGTTGCAAGCTTTGGAGACCTTTTTCGGTTAGTCTCTTTATCTAACTTGAGGACTTTTTTAAACAAAGGTTCATCTATAAAGGGTCCTTTCCATACGGAACGTGCCATTTTATCTTTTTAATCTTTTTTTCAATTAATACCCTAGTATTAACTTATTTCGTTTCCGTTTCGATCTAGTAGGTTGACCTTTGGTAGGTCGACCCCAAGGTGTCACTGATGGTCTACCTCCTGAGGTTTTACCTTCACCACCACCGTGTGGATGATCTACAGGATTCATTGCAACACCACGAACTTTAGGTCTTCTCGATAACCAACGAGACCTACCAGCTTTACCAATAGTTTGGATTTTATAATCATTATTGGATACAGAACCAACAGTTGCTGAACATTTCAATGGAATTAACCGTTGAATACCTGAAGGCAAACGTACACGGGCGTAACGGTCCGTTTTTTGAATAAGAGAACCAGAACATCCGGCACTACGAATTAATTGTCCTCCTTTACCTGGTTTCATCTCAATGTTGTGAATACTTGTACCAATAGGCATATTTTTTAAAGAGATATGGTTACCTGGTCTTATATCTACTTGTTCACCACTGGCAATAGTCATACCTTTCAAAAGACCTTTGGGTGCAATAATGTAGAAATCTTTTTGTGTATTCTTATCGTAAGCTCTTACAATCCAAGAAGAACGGTTGGGGTCATATTCATATCCTAAGACCTCTGCCTCACTGGATAATCGACGAAAATCGATAAGGCGAAAACGTCGTTTATGCCCACCACCACGATGAAAAGATGTTATCTTACCATGATGATTCCTCCCTCCTTTTTTGTTAAGCCCCAAAGTTTTAGAACGAATTGGCTTAACTTTTAGTAAATCTGACCTGACTATTTGAACAAGATGCCTTTTTGAGGGCGTAGTAGGTTTATTTCGTTTTAATGCCATTTTATTTTTTTTCTTGAATCTGTCCTAATCCATTTTAGACATGTTCCTTAACGGATGGGGTGGGATTCGAACCCACGGTGTTTATTAGACACGCCAGTTTTCAAGACTGGTACCTTCGACCACTCGATCACCCATCCTAACCTTACATTTAAACACGTCGTCTTTTTGAAGGACGACAACCATTGTGAGGCATAGGTGTAACATCTTTGATAGAAAGAATCTTTAAGCCAGATTTTTGGAGACCTTTCGGAGCAGTGTTTCTACCTTCACCAATTCCTTTAAGAATAATGATTACTTCAGAAACTCCCAAGATCTGTACCCTAGACCCAAGGTCTTCGGCTGCCATTTGTGCAGCATAACTGGTAGAACGTCGTGACCCTTTAAAACCAACGGATCCACTTGAGTTCCACATAAGAGTTTCTCCTTTAGAGTCTGTTACAGTTATTATTGTATTATTGAAACTAGAATGTATATGCACTAATCCCAAGCCTTCAACAATACGTTTTTTTTCTTTTGCCATGAGATTTAACCACCCTGTCTATTTTTATTCGCTAACTTTTTTTGAGTTTTTGCGTTTGTATGAGTCCTTTGCCCACGAAGAGGAAGTCCTATACGATGACGAAAACCTCTGTGACCTGAAATTTCAACTAGTTGCTTAATAGCAATACTTTTCTCTCGCCTGAGATCTGATTCAACACAGAAGTTTTCCTCTATATATTGAAAAATACTTGATAATTGAGAATCTGTAAGTTCGTGAACTCTTGTAGATTCACCTATTTCTAATTCCTGACAAATAAAACGGGCTCTATGTAGACCAATGCCGTAAATTTGAGTCAATCCAATAATAACCCGTTTTTCATTAGGAATATGCACTCCAAGAATATGTACCATATTTTGTTTTTTTTACTGGTACAATGAAGATTATAAATTTTGGGTGAAAGCTTTAAGTACTCTCAATTAACGGAAACACCATTAAACCTAACTGACTAGATACACGCAAAATTTTATGTGCTCTCTCTTCTTGGGTCATGTTCAGTTCTCTTAAGGAGAAAGTCGTAAGACCAAAAAGCTCCTTTTGAAGCTGTTGAACCTTTTGTTTAGGAACCTGACATGAATACGTCATTAGGGTTGTTTTCTCTTTCTTCATTGATTTGTTTTTAAAGTTGAAATAAGGCTCTTTTATCTTCAAAACTGAAAAAAGCCTCCTTTCAACAGTTTTTTTTTTAACCTGTAAAGTTAGAACTGAAGCTATCACAAAGTTCTGTTAACTTTGACTCTGTTGCTTCAGACATTGCT
>Ga0115013_10001271_pt1 | contig 14731 bp, 14 predicted proteins | sample SouAtlMetagenome_2_FD_88686 | JGI IMG/M metagenome (GOLD analysis project Ga0115013, IMG submission 88686) | Marine eukaryotic phytoplankton communities from Atlantic Ocean - South Atlantic ANT15 Metagenome | ecosystem: Environmental > Aquatic > Marine > Oceanic | place: South Atlantic Ocean...
CCTCCGCCAAGCCCGTCGCCGCCACCTCCCTCGCCGCCTCCGCCGAGCCCGTCGCCGCCCCCACCCTCGCCGCCGCCGCCCTCGCCCTCGCCGCCGCCGCCCTCGCCGCCGCCACCCGCACTGCCGCCGCCCGACATCAAGTGGATCGTCCACCCGGACCTGCCCGACGACGAAGCCGACTACACAATCGAGGTCTTCCATCTCGAGCCCTTCACCATCACGCTGGCGCCCACCTCGGGCCAGCAGCTGCCGCCCTTCTCCAAGGTCTTCTTCGTACCGGAGGGCGTGACCATCTGCCCCGCGCAGGCGCCGACGGACCACGGCGGGTTTCTCGACACCGACCTTTCGGTGGTCATCCGCATCCCGGCCACCTACGGCACGTGGCACATGTGCCTCGCGCCGCCATTCTCCGACAACGCCGCGCTGCACGACCACGTGACGGTGCTGCCGCGGTACCGCAGCCCACCGCCGCCGCTCCCGCCGCCACGTCCCCCTGCGCTGCCTCCGCCACCGCCTTCAACGCCCTCGCCCACGCCGGCACCGCCGCCCATGCCGCCGCCCATGCCGCCGCCGCCGCTGCCATTCCCTCCAGCGCCGTCGCCGCCGACGCCGCCGCGGCCGCCGCCGTTGCCGCCGCCACCACCCCCGCCACCGCCGCCGCCGCCGCCGTCGCCGCCGCCACCCCCGCCGCCGCCGCCTTCGCCGCCGTCGCCGCCGTCGTCACCGCCGCTGTTCGACGAGGGCGCCTGCTATGGCGCGCGGCAGGTCAACATGTCGCACAATGGCACGCGTTTCCAGGGCTTCAGCGCGGGCACCGATTTCATGTACGCCGGCCATCGCTGCCTGGAAATCCCCACGTGCGCGGCTGTGGTCATCGAGTCCTTTGTGGCCAACCACCACACCGTGGTGCGCTACTGGTTGCACCGCGAGGGCGCACTCGTGCCAAACGCCGGCACCGACGCCGTGCTGCGCAGCCATGCCGCGGCGTGCACGCCGCCAGCGCCGCCGCCGCCGCCGCCGCCGCCGCCGCCGCCGCTGCCCCCTAGCCCGTCGCCGCCGCCGTCGGCGCCCGCGCCGCCGCCCGCGCCGCCGTCACCGCCCGCGCCGCCCGCGGTGCCCCCGCTCTACGGCGACGACTGCTACACGACCGTGCTGCACAACACGACGCACGACGGCCCGGCGCTGCGCGGCTTCAGCAGCGACGTCGGGTTCTCCGAGGCGGGGCACCGGTGCGTGATGGACCCGCAGTGCGCGGCCGTGGTCCAGAGCGAGTTTGGGCGGCACGACCACGTGCTGCGCTACGTGATGCACGGCGCCGGCTCCACCGTGGCGAAGGAGGGCGCCGTCACCATCCTGCGCACGGCCAACCAGTGCACGCCTCCCTCGCCGCCGCCCTCGCCGCCGCCACCGAAGCCACCGCCGAGAGCACCGCCCTCGCCGCCGCCGCCCGTCTCCGCGCTGTGCATCGCCGGTTTCTGGCCGCTGTTCACAACGCAGGCCGAGGCCGAAGCGGTCGCGCCGGGCTCGCCCACGGGGCGTCGGCTCTCTGAGACGGCCACGTGCGACGCCGCGTCGCCGCTCACCGCTGCCGTGTCCAAGATGAACGAGCACCCTAACTTTGTGAGCTCGCACGGCGCCGTGGGCAACCCGATCTTGTCGAGTTTGACCTTTAACGGCTGCGCGGCGTCGTGCGCCAGTACCGCCTGCGCCGCCAGCAATCCGGACATTGCCGACAACGCGGCCATCTACTACTGCGAGCGGAACGAGGAGACGAACACGGCGCTGGCGTACCCGCGCTGCGCGCCCTCGTGCACCACCGCCCATCTGCAGACCTCGTGCAAGGGCCTGTGCGCCACCGGCACCTCCTGTTGCGGGTCGACTGGCGGTTCGTGCGTCCCGGTGGGCGAAACGTGCCCGTGCCCCGACTGCGCCACGCCGTTCGACGATGCCGGCTGCGCGACCGACAGCGCCATGTACTTTGAAATCCAGACCGGCTCGACGGCCACCAAGTGCTGCGCGCCCGCACCGCCCGCGGCGCCGCCCTCACCCTCGCCAATGCCTCCGCCCCCCTCCCCCTCGGCGCCGCCACCCTCGCCGCCGCCGCCCTCGCCGCCGCCGCCGACGCCACCTCCGCTGCCGTCTCCGCCGCCGGGCGGGTTCTCGCACACGCACGTCCTCGGTGGAGTCACCTACTACATGCCGAACTTCTTTGCATGGGCGCAATTTGGCGACGCGCCCTGCCCCTCGAACGCCATGAGCCTGTCGCCCAGTCCGCCGCCACCGCCCACGCCGCCGCCGCCCTCGCCACCGAGTCCGCCATCGGCGCCCCCGGCGCCGCCGCACACACCCCCAGTCACGGCGTACAACTACTTCTACATGAACGGTGGGCGCAGCCGCGCCAGCGACGGCGATGCGTCGACGGACGCCAGCAGCACGACACAGGACGTGGGTCGCAGCAAGAGCGACGACACGATCATCACCGTGCTAATCGTCGTCATTATCGTCCTGCCGATCGCACTCTTTCTGTGCGCGTGGACGCAGTCGCACCTGTGGGCTGCGCGCCGCGTTGACTTTGCCCAGGCGCCCACGTCTGCGCCAGCGCGCAGGCAAGCGCCACGCACGGTTCCGACCGCGCAGCGCTACCAGTCGCTGCCGAGCGCGGTGCAACCCGCAAGCCTACAGCCAGGCCCGCGAGGACCGCTTCAGTTTAAACTCTAAGGGCACGCTAGGACGCGTGGTGTATTTAAATCTAACTGGTTGTCTGCATTTTCTGAGGTCTCCGTGCGCATGCAACGCCTCGAGGCGTCCGAGCCGACCGAGGTGGTGCTGCAAAAGCCACACACATCGCTCTTTTCGCCGCACTGCATAGTGGTCGCGCTGCTGCCCAACCAGTTTGCGTCGCGCATAGACGTCTCACGCGGCTACCACGCAGTACAGATGGACACGCTGAAGTGGCTGGGGCACACGCTGCGCGTATTTGCTCGGCGGCCTGACTCCAGCGCGGGGGGCATCCTCAATGCGGACAACCAGTTCCAGTTGACCCAGGAAATGAGGGACAGCGTGTATGTGGCCTTGTGGGTGGCCGACATCGTCGATCGCGCGGTGAAAGCGCCCAAACCGAGCTGCACCACGTTTCACGACGTGCTGGTGCCCGTGCTGTGCGGCACGTCCTTTTGGGGGGAGGAGGATGACATGATAGAGTTTTTTAAGACGCTGGAGCGCACAGCGGACTTCCTACCACAGCAACGCCGACGCGCAATGGACTTTACGACAAAGCACGCCGCCATGCGCCACGTGGTAGAGTTCGAGCGGAACGAGCTCGGCCGCCACGCACGCACGGCAGCGACACAAAGCCTAACGCGCACACGGATGGCGTACGGAGGCGCCCCTGTCATCGCCGCGTTTGCGTTGGCCATGATACGACAGGCCTGGGCCGAGCTGAAGGTTGAGCTGTACACAAAGATGTCCATGCCCAACCACACGTGGCGATAACGGCGCTGCGCCCGCGCTTCACCACCCCAGGGCCGTGAGCGCGGCTTCGTGGCGCGCGAGCAGCTGCTCGGTCGAGTTGGGCGCGGGCGCGGGCGCGGGCGCGAGCGCGGGCGGCGCGGGAGGCGCAAGCGGCTCCTTCAACTTAAATGGTGCACATTTTTCGTGCTTGGACCGCAGGGTGATCATCATGGTGTCTTCAACGTCCACGCTCACGATGCGTATGCCATCCTGATACTTCTGTCGCGCCTCGTTCACGTCTATCTCATGGCGCCCCGCGTGGCTTACGATGGCGCAGGATTTCAGGAGGCGCCCACCACCCACAATGCACAGCATCACGGGCGTCGCGAGCAGCGACAACATGAAGCTGATCTCCTTGTCGAATGTCTGCAGGCGCTTCTGCGCAACGGCTGTGCAGCGCCGCTGCGTAAGCGCTTCCTCCACCGCTTCGGCTTCTGGGGTGTTCAATAGATGCTCCGCAAGCTTGCTCGCGACCTCGCACGGACCTTTCAAAGTGCGCGCGACAATCTCCTTGTGGGCAGACGGCTGGTTGGTCCACAGGCTCTCCAAAAAGAAGGACTGGGACATGCCCCCCTCATTCTAACGCACACGTGAGAGCGCAGAAGCAAAACGTTTTTATTAATATTCCCACTCACACCGGTACACGGCCTTCTCGTCCTCCTGCTCCTCTTCGATCGCCTCCCTGACCATCCCGCGCTCGATGTAGTCGCGGTTCACGTCGAGCGTGACCTGGTCCTGCTCGCGAACGATCTCCTCCCACTCCTCCTCACCCATCGCGTCGAACATGGCGCACATCTTTCGAAACGTCTTCTTGTGCTTCTTCTTCATGCGCGCGTGGCTCAGTTCCTCCCGGTCCGTCTTCGGCATGGCAATCGCCCAACCACGATCCATTCAGTGCCACAAACGCAAGGTTTTTTTAAAAGGTTACACACAACGTTACGCGGACCCGAAGAAGGGGTCGTCGTCCCACGCTGCGCGGTCGGCGGCCCGCCCGGCGCCGTTTGCCGCGTACTTCTTCTTGACCGTCCGCTCCTGCCAGTAGAGCGCGATGCAGCGCAGCTTCATCCTGTTGCGGAGGCGCTTCCAGTTGATCATCGCGAGGCTCCGCGCCTCCGCGCGGCGCAGCTTGCGCACGGCGTCCCAGTATTGGAGCATCTGAAAGTGCAGCACCTCCGGCACTCCGCAGCCCTTGGGCGGCCACTGCGGCGAGCCGCGCGGCGGCCACGAGGCGAGCACGTTGTCACGCATACCGTGGCTGCCCCGCTCTTGAAAATAGTACGCCACCGCCGGTTTCCACGCGTCGATGGGCGGGTGGGCGAGGCGATTGAGGCGGTCCAGCGCCTCTTTGCGCGCCGCCTCGGTGTGGCCCATGCGCGCAAGGTCGCGCCGGTCCGCCTCTACCGCTTGCCGAAAGGAGATGCCCGTTTTGGCGTGGTGGACGCGCAAGAGGTAGGCGATGTCGTGATTGTGATGTTCCATCGCCCTGATCAGCAGCGAGTAGCTGCCACCGACGAGGACGCCCGAGTTGAGCAGGTAGGTGACCGCTTCAATGTTGTTGGTTGTCACGGCCCAATACAGCCACTCTTGCAGCGATCGGCCGCCCACCGCGTCGCGGGTCACGCTCCGCACGCGGGCTTGGGCGCTGCAGAGGTCGGATTCGTACGAGCTGTAGATGTGAAGCCACTTGAACATCCACTTGACAAGCGGCATGCAGTCCCCCTATTCCTTTCCGGTGGTCCACAAGCAAAACGTTTTTATGAAAAAAATTACACATCGTCCTCGGAGGGACCCTCCACGTGCCACCCGTGTCGCGCTTTGCAAAACTTCAGCGCCGCGTTGACCGCCTTGGCCGCGTTCGCGTACCGCCAGTTTGGCTCGCCGTTGCCTGGATTCAGCTCCATGGCGTCGGTGAGCCCTGTGGTGCCTTCGCAGAGCCGGATCGTCCGGATCAGCGTCCAATCAGACTCCTGCACAATCCAGCGGGCGAACGCGTTGAGCACGCGCCAGGTGAGCCGTGGTTCCAGATCATACATCCTCAGATAATCCAGCTGCTGCAGCTTCGCGCCGTGCTGCATGAAGTGCCGCAAGCCGTCGTCGCCCCAGATGTTTTTGCCGATGCACAGGTGCCGCAGGTGGGGCCAGTGCTCGAAGCACGTGGCAAGCTCTCTGATGTCGTAGTCGATTAGCCCGCACTCCTCGAGGCTGAGGACATGCAGTCGACGCAGCAAGCCCGATTTGACCGCTTTGGATAGCATGCGCATGGCGTGTTGGCCAAAATACTCGTTCTCGTCGAGGTGCAAGGAATCCACCCACTGAAACATGTGGCCGCGAACGAGCGGTCCGAACAGGCCCAACGAAAGGGGCGTCATGGTGTGAACCAGGTTGAGGGTTCTCACCGCCGAGCCCTTGATTTTTGGACGGAGGGCGTCGACGCCCGCGTCGTCGAGCATCAGGTGCCGCAGGCTCAAGAACCTCGGCCCCTCCTCTGGGTAATCCTGGTTTCCCGAATCGATCCGTCGCCGCGCGGCTTCGTAGTGGACGCCCGCAAGCGCCGCCCAGGCGTGCTTGTGCATTTCACAGTCGCACATCCAGTTGGGGCTGACGTCCTCACATCGTTCGAGGCCCATGAGTATCGGTGCGACGCGGTGGGTCACGTCACTGTCCACGCTCATGTCGTCGTCGTCGTCATCGTACGTCATGTCGAAGCGCATCGCCCCCGAGCTATGGTGCGCAAAAAACCGGCCGAGGAAGAAGGGGCTGGTGAGGGTCTTGGTACGGTTGATGAACATGGGCTTCGTTGAATAGGCGTACCACAGACAGAGCCTGTTCATGGGCAGCAGGCAGAGGTCGTCCTCCACCTGCAGCGCGAGGTCGGGGTTCTTGCTCGGAAGCTTGCGCAGGACAAACTCCGCGTTCGCCTGCGTGCAGTCCTCCGGGTAGACCCGCAGCACGCGCTGCGTCGCGTAGCAGTTCGCCTGCACGTCGCGCTGCTTCTTGCACGTGCACGCGAGGGTGCGCCGGTCGGTCAGGCCCAGCGGGTGGTCGCCAAAGGCGTCGCAGAAGGCGTCGTCGGTGAACCAGTCGGACATTGGGGCGGGCGCTGCTCGAGTCTATCAACGCGGGTGCACAAGCAAAACGTTTTTCTCAAAAATGCAAAAGTCGATGCCTTGGGCGGTGGGTCTTTGCTGTACGTGAGGAAACTTGCCAAGTTTTTGTCGAGCGATTTGTTTGTAGTATTTGGCAACCCCGGCAACGCCGGCAGCTCTCCCAGTGGAATTTTGGCAATGTTCTGGTTGCATTCATCCGACCGGTGGGACCGACCGCAGAAATCCAATATTTTGGAGGGAAAATCCAATATTGGGTCGGGCCAGGGGTGCTAAATCTGTCTGAGCTACGGAACAGAACGGCCGCCACGCTGTTGGATCTCAGCCCAATCTCGAGTTTTTATAATTGCATTCTTTGAGATTGCCCTGAGATCCAACAGCGTGGCGGCCGTTCTGTTCCGTAGCTCAGAGAGTTTTAGCACCCCTGGCCCGATCCAATATTGGAACTTTGGTAACGATTTATTGGACTTTCCCGAGCTCGCCTCCGAGCGTCGCGTTCACGAGTACACCCCCTCTCTCAGACCCGCCCAAATGGAGGCTCGCACGCTGATCACCATCCCCGAGCAATCCGAGCTCGAGCCGCCCGATCTGCCCATCGCCCTCGACGACGTGGTCGAGGGCACGCTCAAGGACGAGTTCGTCGTGCTCACGGGCGTCTTCGCCGGCGACGACGGCAACGAAGCCATCGCCGACGCGGCCGCGCGCGCCCTCAGCGTGGGCAAGGGCACCGTCGCCAGCGCCATCCTCAGGGCGGGCGGCGAGGTGAAGGGCTCGATCACCAAGAAGAAGAAGCCCAAGTACCTCGTCGTCGGGCACGCGCCGGGCAACACCAAGATCAAGGCGGCGCGTGCCGCGGGAATCAAGCTGATCACCGTCAAGGGCCTGGCGACGGTGCTTTCGGGATCCACCGAGGCGCCCGAAGAGGCCAACCTGCACGGCGTCGAATACTCGCGCGGCTACCAGAAGCCCAAGGACTACGTGCCAACGTCGCCGCTCTACTCGCCGACGCGGCCGGGCGGGCTCGCCGCGGACGAGTACAAGCCGATGTCGCCGTCGACATGCGCGGCCGTGCTCCGCGCAAGCGGTGGTGGCGGCGCCGATTTCCTCGGCGAGGCGTCGTCCTCGGCCATGGCCGTGACCTCGCCGCAGCCCGACGCGCGCAAGTAGGACCATGGCGTAACGCATGTGTCATGTGTGCATGTTGTTGTCTTGTCGAGTAAATAATAAAAACTTTGGTCATGTGTCTAAAACAGTGGATATACCCCTCCGTCCCTCTGGATGTCGCTCCTCGATGCGAACCTCGCCGACCCGCTGGTGCCCTACCTCGACGCCAAGACGATGGCCACGCTCGCGCGCGCGCACTCGACCTTTCGCAACTGGGCGCGGACCCACGGCCGCTGCGTGCACCTGAGCCTGGAGTACACGCACAATGGCGATCGAGCCCTCGGCCGGCCCCAGCGGGTCGAGATCGCCTTTCCGTGCCACGCGACCGATGCCAACGGCACGCCCTTGCGCTTGCAGTACCGCGACATCGAGGTGTGGCCCGTCATGTACTCGACGTACCTCATGGCCAAACCGGGCGAGCCGACGATGCTCCGCACCGAGCGCGACATCCCGTTTGGTTCCGCCCTCTCGCGCCGAGACAGCGTGATGACCGCCGCGCTCGTCTTCGACGACGCGGAGCGCTCGCCCGTGCCGCAGATCGAGACGCCGCCCAACCGGGGCGGGTGGAACAAGAGCGCCGACGTGTGCCTCGCGTTCACCGACCTTTCGAGGGGCAAAAATCACCACAAACCGAACCGGGTGCGCCCCCAGGCGCTGCGGTGCATCAACCGGCTCTCGTCGCACTTCTCGCCGCGCGCCAAGATGCGGCTGCGGATCACGCTCAGCGTGGCGCGCCGGCCCGATGGCGAGGCGGGCGACAACGACCAGGAGGTTATTTTGCGGTGGCACGAGCCCGGTGATCCACCCGAGCTCGACGGCTGGGTGTTCCCCAAGAAGCTGCAACCGAACGTCTATTACACGCACTACAACGCGTACTCGCCCGCCTTCTACACCGTGTCGCGCGTGCAGACGGAGGAGAGCATCGCCAAGCGCAAGGCGGCACGTGCGCGCAGGCGCGCGCTGGAGGCCTCAGCGTCGTAGGCCGTTGGGTGTGAGGAAGTCGAGCGCGCGGAAGTTGCGGTACTTGGAGTCTTGGAAGAACTTTTGCTGGCCGATCATCGCGAGCTGCATTGCGATGCACAGGTCATCTTGTTTGCCGTAGAGTTTGCCCGTGTAGGTCTTGCGCACCTTACCGAATGTGGTCTTGGGCGCCTCGGTGACCACGCAGTAAGAGCTCAGCTCGTCCTCAATGCGGCTCTTGGCCTCCTGCTTGGTGAGCTCGATCGAGAAGAAGTGGTCCGAGAGCGCGATCTTGCCCACCGTGAGCGCTTCGCGCATGAGGAGGCACATCTGCTCCTTTCGCTCGTTCGTCGTGAGCCACCCGAGCGTGCCCTGCTGGCCCTCGGAGAGCGACACCCAGTTCTTGATGCCCGCCTGCTCGACGGCGTGGAGCAGGTGCTGCGACTCGAACGCGAGATTCGACTCGAAGATCAAAACGGCCTTGGCGAGCGCAAAGAGTGGTATGGCCCGCACCGCGCTAATGTGCTTTACGAGGAGCCGGTGCGTGTGCCGCACGTCGCGCGTGTGCAGCGCGTCGACGCCCAGCACCTGCGCAGTGGTATGGCCACGCTCAGAACGCTGCTGTTCGGCACGCCGCTGGCGCCGCGGGGCGAGGGCGAGGTACGGGCGCTGGTGGAGGAGCTGAACGCGTGCTTGCGTGGGATCCTGGTGCTGCTGGAGGCCGAGGTGGGCCCGTGCGCGCCGCTCGACCAGGCCAAGCTCGAGTGGGGCCGGCTGATCGAGATGGACGCGGACTTTTGCGGGGTGGCCGCGCGGCGCGCGGCGCTGATCTTCGCGCTGCACACGCTGGAGGCGGTGCGGCGCCACTTTGCGGCCGAGGAGCCGGAGCTCGTGGCCGATCTGGAGCAGCGCGTGCTGCCCATGGTGGTCCCCGCCTTTTTGGCGGGCATGGCGCAGAAGCCCGAGGCGCTGGTGCTGCTGACGTCCACGCTGGCCGAGCTGTGGCCCGGTGAGCGGATACGGGCGAGTGCGGAGGTAGAAGGTGGTGGGGGACAGGGGGCGATCGTACGTGGATGAAGCCGTTGGGGTCCTGGCAGACGGACGCGACCGAGAAGGCGCTCGCGCCGCCGCCGCTCGGGTCGACGGCGACGAAGAAGTGCGACGTGTTGGTCTCGGGTGTGCGCACGTTGTACGGGATCTCGGGCGCCTTGCGCTTGATGAAGTGGCCGATGGCCTCCGTGTGAAAGGCCTTCTCGGAGCCGTCGGCCGAAATGCCGAGCGACTCGCGGAGGAGCATAGCAGGGTCCTCGCTGAGCAACGCCCTGACGGTCTCCACCTTCTTGGAGGAGAGCCAGCGCGGCATCGACGCCAGCTTGTGGCGGCACAGCTCCGGGTGGTCCGTCTTGAGGCAGTCGTCACACACCAAAGTGATACGAATGGATTGAAAGATGTAGTTGCCGTAGGCGTCCTTCATCTCCATCATTTTGCTATAGTGGTTGCCGCTGTCGAGGATGGTGCTGATGCAAAGCAACACGCTGCTCTGCATTGACAGCAAGGGCACCACTACCTCTGAAACGAGGCCAGGATCACAGTAGGCCGCCTCCTCCAAGATTATAACGTCGCCGGACACGCCCTTCAAGGACTGTGGTGCGGGCGGGAGCGCGGAGGGGCTCAATACCACCTACTAACCCTAAGCGCATCGCACGCTCTCCCCTAAAAGGACGAGCGAGAGAGAGAGAGAGAAGAAAGATTTTAAAACCACATGCTGTACTAAACACGCCCACCCCTTAGCGCACGGTCCGCGCTCAGGCCGCGGCCACGGCCGTCTCGTTTGAGTGCGCAAAGTCCAGGCCAAGCTTCGCAATCTCCGTGTACTGGGCGGGCGTCAGGTCAGGGGCTTGCGTGCCCGTCATTGTGCGCCACGCCGCTTCCACCTCGGGCCAGATGCGCATGACGCGCTCGACTTCGCCCTTGACAACGGCCTTGCCTACCTTGCCCCACAAGACGTCGTCAAACTTCTTCTTTGCGGCCGTTTTTTGCGAGTTCCCCTTGTCCTTGGAGATTGCCCTGACGCGCGTGATGATCGCTGCAAGGTTGGCGGTGAGTTGGCGTCTGGCTAGCTCGTTCTGCTCCTCCCCTCCCTCCACCGGCTCCAGCACGTCCTTCAACAAGTCGTCCGTCATTCCCATGCTGTCGATGAACCCGATCCACGTGGCGAGGTAGCCGCGCGCCGCGCCCTGCGGACTCAAGAGGAGCGTCGCGATCTGCCTTGGGTTCCAATCGTTCACAATCTTGCACAACGCCCATTCCCTGTTCAGCTCCGCGCCAGTGAGTTTCTTCTGGTAGTCTCCGGCGCATCGGTACGTGGGTCGCGCGGTGGGGTCATTTTTAGGCGCCATGGCTGTCCATTTATTGAGTTACTTAAACACCACACACGGTTCACTTATGGTAGTCGTGTTGACACCATGGGCACGCCCTCGCGGAGCGCCAACCGCGCGCGCTCCTTGCGCTTGTCGCGATCGCCGACGAGCATGCAAAGGCCGAGGCAGCACATGACGACCGCGGCGACCGACAAGATGATGACGGTGACCATGCGGCCGTGCTCCGAGTCTCTCAGCGGCGGCGGCAACGGCGGCGGCGGCGGCACCGACGGCGGCGGCGGTGGGTGGGGCGGCGGCGGCGACGCGGGCGGCGGCGGCGGCGCCAGGGGCGGCGAGGGGGGCATCGGCGGCGGGCTAGGCGATGGCGAGTGGGCGGGTGGTGGCGGGTGGGTCGGCGGCGACGCCTGCCACCAGTTTGTGTTCAGCGCCGGCTCGGTCGCGGCGGCTACGGCAAGCGCAAAAACCCAAACGGCCACGCGTGGCGTCATCACACAAAACGCACTTGCTCGTTGTTTAACTACACGCCCGACCCGGGTGCATTATGTGTGCCATCACTCCAGCACCTCGGCCTGCTGCCAGCCCTTGGCGTCGCGCTCCTCGCGCGTCACGACGCCCGTGCACACGGGGACGTCGTCGTCCGAGCCGGAGCCGCGCTGCGGATCCAGCGCCGGCAGCCTTGCGACGGCGCGCTCGAGCTTTTCCAGCTCGTTTTGGATCATGTCGATGCCGCTTGACCCGTACGACACCATCTTGTCGAAATCCGAGCAGCGCTGCTCGAGGTCCGTGCGCAGCTTCTCGACCACTTTGATGCGCTCGTTGATCGCCTTGTACCACTCCCCCGGCACCCAGTCGGGCAGCGGCAAGATGGTCTGGCAACCGTGCATCCGCCCCAGCTCGTTGAGCGCGTAGCCGATCGCCCCCTCCGCCGCGTACTGGATGTTGCGGCGCTGCACCGAGAGCGAACCGAGCTCCCAGATCACGCGCTTCTTGTGCTGCATGCGCGCGCGCGCCTTGAGCTCCAGCTCCTTCTGGTCGGCCTTTGTGCGCGCAATCTCCTTGCGCAGCCACACGTTGTGCTCGTCCATGGCGGTGCGCGCGTTGCGCAGCAGGAGCTGCAGCTTGTAGGGCGGCACGTCGTCGGACTCCGCCACGAAGCGCTTGCGCTCCTCGTACACGAGCCTCGATCGGTCCTCCACGTCGCGCGTCGTGCGGTCGGTGGCCTGTTTCACCCAATCGACGGTCGGTTCCGTTCTGGGCAAGGCCTCGAGCTCCTTGGCGACATCGGCGTAGTCGTACTTGTGCGACGCGTCGACGAGGTTGGGGTATGTCGCTTTTTCCCGCTGCGCGACCGCGTTGGCGCGCTCCTGCGCGTAGGCGATCCACTTCTCGTGGAGCGCCTCCGCCTTGCGCACCGCCTCGCCGTGCTTGGCCTCCCACGCGTCGATCTTCTTCTGCGCCTTGGCGTTGGCCTCCTCCTGCTGCTTGCGCTCGGCCCTGTACAGGTAGTGAAAAACCGGCTCAATGACATTGTTGAGTGGTCCGGAACCGCACGTCCCGAAACACGTGAGGCCGGCAAAGAGCTTGTCGGTGCTAGCAAAGGTGAGCCACTGCGTGACCAGGCCCGAGACCGTGTCGGCGGGCGCCATGCGGCGGTCTTCCACCTCGGCCTTGATGTTGTCGGTCCAGTAGGCCATCGCGTCGCCGCCCACGTGCACGATTTCGTACGCCTGGTGGCAGATCAGGTCCATGGTCTCTAGAACCTGCTTCACGCCCATTCCCCACTTCTTCATGGCGGTCTGAATCCGCGTGGACTTGTGGACGACGAGCACCTCGTTCTTGGTGAGCGGGTGCGTGTACGGCATCAAGAAGACGTCCGATACCCGGCTGAGCGCACGGTGGTTGGGAAGCTTTGGCTTTGCGGGGATGGGCGGCGCCGTGCCGGTGGCCGTGAGGTGCGCCGGTGGGTCCGGAATCGAGACGGGCGCGGGCGCGGGCGCGGGCGCGGGCGCGGGCGCGGGCGCGGCGGGAGCGGCGGCGGGCGCGGGGGAGAATGGGCTGCCAGCGCTGCGGCGACCGTAGCCGGGCGGCGGCTTGGGAGCAGGCGAGAGCGAGACGCCAAACCGCCGCTCCGTCGCTTCGCGGTGCGCGGCGACTTCCGCGGGCGAGCGGCCGCGCATCGACGGCAGCTTGCGTTGGGTGAACGTGGTCGGCGTAGTTACGAGGTGGTCGGGAGGGATCGTGCGCATGCCCCCATGAGGTGTGGAGGACGCCGGTGCGGGCGCGGGCGCTTGCTCCATCTCTCGCTGGGTCTCCATGTCGATCGCGTTTGCGTTCTCGAGCGCATCCTGCGCCACTTCCTGGGACTCGCGTTTAATGGGGGCGTCTTCCGGCGCGCTCCGCTTCATGGCGTACGCGCCCGGATTTGGGCTGGTTTGGGAGAGGGGATGTACTCGGCTCTCCGCCCCTTTAGGAAGCAGAAGCGCAGCGTTTTTTTAAAAGTGCAAATCGGTTTTTAAAAAGAACTCTCAACGAACACGGGACGAGCTATGGGTGCGATGGGTTTACGACAGGAGGCGTTGGCCCTCCACAGGCGCGCGCCGCTTGTCCCCTCCAAGGCCTAGGGTGATGCGCAAGCCTTGCGGCTGCACTGGAATATCGGGCTGGTTTTGCACGAGGACGTTTCGGTTGCGCTCCTCGCACTCGCGTTGCCAACGCTCGTACTCGCGCTTCTTGTACTTGGGTGGCTCGTCGTCGCACGAGACCGGAGCGGCGGCGACCGCGGTGTACGACCAGACGGCGCAGCACATGAGTGCGAGCGTCGCGACGCCGATGATGGCGATGAGCGCGCCGGTCATCGAGTGCGCGCTCTCGCGCGCCCTTTGCGGCAGCTCGGGCTCGATCACGGGCGCGTGCGGCGGCGGCGGCGTGGGCGCCTTGCCGGGCGGGAAGGGCGGCGGCGGGCGCGGCGCCTTGCCCGGCGGGAAGGGTGACGGCGACGGCGGCGGCAGCGGCGCCTTGCCCGGCGGGTAGGGCGGCGGCGGCGGCGGCGGCTGCGGCGCTTTGCCGGGCGGCCAGGACGGCGGCGGCCTCGGCGCCTTGCCCGGTGGGTACGGCGGCGGCGAGAGCGGCAGCGGCGAGGGCGACGCTGGCGGCGGCGGCGGCAGCGGCGCCTTGCCGGGCGGGTAGGGCGGCGGAGACACGGGTGCCTTGCCCGGTGGGTACGGCGGCGGCGGCGACGGCAGCGGCGAAGGCACCCCCGGCGGCGGTGGCGAGGCCAACGTGGGCGGCTCCGACGGCGGCGGTGGCGTGTGTGGTGGATTGTTTGCGGGTTCCGACGGCGGCGGCGGCGGCGGCGGCGTGTGCGGTGGGTTGTTCTCCTCCTCCGGTGGCGGCGTGACGGGCGGCGGCGGAGAGGGATCGGGCGAAAAGGGTGAAGGCGGCGGCGGCGGAGAGGGATCGGGCGACATGGGCGGCGGCGAGGTCGGCGGCGGCGAGGTCGGCGGCGGCGAGGTCGACGGCGGTGGGAGCGGCGGCGGCGGGAGCGGCGGCGGCGAGGGCGGCGCCGAGGGGGGCGGCGGCGACGGCCTCGGCGGCGAGACAGGCGGCGGCGAG
>Ga0115013_10001273_pt1 | contig 14729 bp, 6 predicted proteins | sample SouAtlMetagenome_2_FD_88686 | JGI IMG/M metagenome (GOLD analysis project Ga0115013, IMG submission 88686) | Marine eukaryotic phytoplankton communities from Atlantic Ocean - South Atlantic ANT15 Metagenome | ecosystem: Environmental > Aquatic > Marine > Oceanic | place: South Atlantic Ocean...
CTTCCATTGGCCAAATCGGTACTTCTCGGGCGTCGTTAAAAACAATTCCAACCAGTTTTCGGTCGTTCGGACAACAACGTTGTCCGAGGAGGAGGCTAAATCACTGTAGTTGTTGGATTTGCCATTTGAGGTGTGAGTCGCTGCGGCGCTAGTAGCAGACATTCTTTTCGTTCAAAAAGACGCAGTGTGTGGGCTAATTGAAAAGGTATTATTGTTCAGTTGTGTCGTTTCCACTGTTGCATCCAATTGAGACAATTGCTTCTTGTAATACCGCAATCGGTTTGGCTTCTTGGTACGACGTATGAGAATTCTCTCTTTTTGTTATTTGCTTCGTCGTTTCCCTGGCCATGCGGGCGCGCGAAAGGGGGTTCGACAATGGAGCTGGATGCCACCACTATCCGGCTGCTGGGTCTGGGTGTCGTCCCCCTCCCCCCAGCCACCAAGGCACTCTCCAGCAAGCAAGCGCCGTTGGCAATCTGCAAGGCATTGGCAGCAGAAATGTCACAGCTTCTGCCCAAAGCGCCACAAGCCATGAGTCGGTCCTCCTCCCAGCTTGGCCACTCTGTGCAGCACCCACCCACACATGCGTGGGGGGAGGCATATGGGCACGGAGGGAGCCCTTGGCCAACTGCAATCTCATTGTACGGAGCACACAAGGAGAGCACAGTGCATGCAAGTGGCCTTGGTTGTGCAAAGCTTTGCTCACCACTCACAGTTGAGCTCCACAGCCACACGGGAGGGCATGTGTCGAAAACCAAAGCGCAATGCATGAGCTTGGGGTTAGCCAATAAGCTTGTGACACAATATGTTTCAAAGACTTTACGAGAGATAAAATAGAAATGATCCTATGGCATTTCATCAAATGAATTCACAGGGAACGTTTGGAAGGGAGAACGCTAAATGAATCCTTGGCTATTCCGGTTTAATTTCTACTGAGCTAGAGTGTCCTTTTAGCCTGTCGGAGAAGAGGTCGCCACTCATATGTCGGAACAAGATAACATCGTTGATTTTCAGCTGGATCTGCACGACTCAAAATACCAATCACTTCTCCTTGTTGATTCACACATGGTCCACCACTGTGACCACCAATGGTAGGGCAGATCACAACAATCTCTTCACGGGGTTTGAACCTATGCTTTAATGGTTGCGATGAGCCATTTTTCTGCCGGTCATTACCATTAATATCACTTTCACCGCCAGCAAACTTCTTACAGACATATCCTCTTGCAAAATCCACATATCTATTCAAACTCACACCTGGACCCATTAGACCTTCGCCTCCTTGATTGTATCCTATTATTCTAACCGGTTCGTCTAACTCACACTTGTCTGTAATTTTCAATTGCTGTAATTTCTCTTGCTTGATTGCGTGAGGGTTGTTCAGAAGAAGATGTTCGATCTGATCGCCACATCCTTCCCCGTGTCCTCCAACATCGTTTTCCATCCTTGTCGTGATGCGCAGGACACAAGCATCTAGGTGGCATATGCCAGCATCGATTTTGGGATCTTTCGCAACTATTTTAGCAAAGTATCGAAAGACAGCTTCAGTTCCAGATTCTTCCATGCCCTTCCTTCTAGAGATGATACCAATCACAACCTTTCCTTGTGGCATTCCGTAGTAGTTTTCGCCAAAGGGAGTGCTTTTTTCGCCCCAAATATTCAACAAAGTGTGACTTGCTGTTACGATCAGGCCGCGTTTTTTGTCAGCGATGAATCCGGATCCAACACGCACGATCTTTCTCGTCTTTCCGTCCCATAATCCCACGACGGCAACACTTCGCAAAATATTACTAATTGGTACGACAGGATCAACTTGAATATCACCTCCTACCTTTGTAGAGTCTTTCTTATCAATGTTTTTGAGGAAATAGTACGGATGGACTAGTCTGATATCGACGCGATGTCCATTGCGGCACCGAATTGTGGGGTCACCTTTATCAACTGCTCGAAGGATCATTTCATTAGACCAACAACTAGCTTCACTGACGCTCTTCTTCGCCAAACACTCAGGACAGAAACCTTGCTTTTCGAATTCTAAGCCACCGTATTCTTCCATCACTTCCATTACAGCCTCGACGACGACGAGATAACCACCCATCCAAATTTTTCTACCTCCGTCTCCTTCTTGACCCTTTCCACTTGTTACAAGACGTCTTGATCCCACGGACATACTGTCGGATCCAACACAATCATTCGAATCTTTGTCCACGAGTGCAGTGAATATTTCAACGATGCTTTCTTTGTATTCTCCACCTGGTGACTGGACCTGCATTCCAAGTTTTACAAGAAAAGCATTGCGCCAACAAAGGATTTCTTTAACGGAGATATTACCCTCGTAAAAAGGTAGATTTTTATCTCCATTCGAGTTTGTATTATGCCATGACTCGGATGCAACGCCTTTGTCCTGCTTATGGGCCATAGTATACAAGTTACTTAATACTGTGGCTGTAATTCGTTCCATTAGTCCTGGAGGAACTCCATCAGGAAACAATATAGAATGACATAGAGTGGCCTTCCACGAGTCTGTGCTCTTGTATGTCCAAGCTTCTGTTGGTTCATCTGGACCGAGAAGGCTGGGCAAGAAGAAATACGTCGATTGTAGCGAATCTGCAATATTCTCACCACTAACAAGAGATCTATTGTCGAGTTCGATGACCTTTGGTGATTGTACTGATGACACATCCGATGATTTGTGCGAATATTCTTGTCCACCTAAGAAAGCCCTCTCAATACCTAGATCAATTGGTATAAACACTCTGAATCGCACAAGGAGTAACTGCAAGAATTGGAAAGGTCTTAACTTTATACCTGGAGAGCAATCCTCTGCACGTTCTGCTGCTTTCCTTGTCAACTTTTTGGCCTGCCATAACATGCAAGCGTCTTCGGATGTAATCACAGGACAATTCATGTTTGCCTCGTTAAAACTATTTGATTTGATACCTATGTGTTGTTTGGATGATAAAGAACGTCTTGTTTCTTGTATTTCGCGATCTAGATCGTGGCGAAGAATGCATGCAACTGCCGCTACGAGCCATCTTGGATTGAGAAATACAAATTGTGATAAACCAGTTGAAGTGTGATCATCATTGGACAAAATCGAGCTGCTTTTTGGCGTTGACATGGCAGAGTTCGTCACAACTGAGGACATGCGAGATGCTTGAAAGTTTTCATTATTGGCGTTATCCTCGTCATCGCTGACATATTGATTCGTGTACCTTGAGCTCTCAGCATTCGCTTCTTCTTTTCGCACTACACGGTGGTGTTGTGTGCGATCTGGTAAGATGTCGCCAAAGTATGACAATTCACCGATATTAGTCAAAAAGTGAAGCGCATCGCTTACATTTTCAACATCCGTAATACCTTCCTTTTCTAACTGTCGGAAAAAATATCCCCATTCTACAACCTTAAAACGATCTCTCATACTTCGAACGGCATCTAGTACTTTTAACCTCATGCGAGGAATGCGTGCACCAACATGACCGCGAAAAATTGGGTAGCGAAATTTTGCTGTATCCCGACCAGTTGCGATATTGGTGATCTTCTCAGTGAGCTTTGCAAATCCTGTATACTCAGTGCCACTGACCCTGACAACACTATCATCTCCGTCGTTGCCAAAAATTATCTTTGGTCTAGTGTATGATCCAAGTAATTTTCGTAGACGTAAAGCAGGCGCATCGTTAGCTCTATTCTGTTCGACGTATTCTTTCAGGCGATCTTTGATTCCCTGAATACGTCGAGCTTCATGTTTCAATAGCCGCTTCTTAAGGATATCACATCTACGCTTAGCTTCGTAATGGTCGTCTTCTTGAAAGAGATCATCAAAAGTGGCAACTGGCAAAATAGCGGCCCCTGGTACACTAGATTGAATACAATCAACCCAAAATTGAACTTTTTCGTCAATATCTCGCTCTAAGGCTCTATCTGCTCTTCGCGCTTCTTCTTCGTAACGAAAATCATCATCGTCTGAATCAGAACCTTCATCAGAATCGTATCCTAATTTGAACGCGCCGAGCTGATCGGTCATACTCTCTTCAGTATTCCTGGCTCGTTGTTTGGTCGCGGGATTCTTGGCACCCATGTCCCACACTAGCACATATAATGCACGCGGTGAAAAAAATAGTTCATGGGTTGCATGATAAACGTGTTGACCGGCAAAATCCCACACACTAAATTTCACGTTAGCATTGGGGCAGAGACGCTCCAACTCAGAATCCTGTAGTTGAATTCGATTATCGATATGTTCATATCGTTTGTCGATAGTTGGATCCCATTCATAGATGTCGACGCCAATCGTCCTATCGTCTCGTTTCGGAACGATAGCATTTTCGCCCTCAATAAGTCGTTTGATCATGGAAGTCTTTCCTGCCATCGCCATTCCAACAAAAATAACCTTGAGAGTTTCATTAATAGTCACTTTGTCAACATCGACACTGTCAGAGCTGGAATGAATTGGTTCAACCTTTGTACTAGATTTATTATCCATGGTAGGCTCTGACGACGCGCGATCGGGTTTATCAATTATTTGAGTTAATGACGGATCAGAGTCTGGAGGAACATGTAAGCTTTTTGATCGTGGAGTTGTTGCGGTGATTTCCGTATCAATTGAAACTGAAGTTATAGACTTGGTATCAGATGCGATCGATTTTCGGTCTTGATTGGACAATGATGATTGAGATTTCTGTGATACTGATTTCGAATTGGATGACTGTGAACTTTCGTCAGATTGCATTCGTCCGATACTGACTTGCGCTCTCCGTTTTGGTTTCTTCAAATTCAAATTTAATCCTCCGCTGATCTTTTTTGACTTTACCTGCTTTTTAGCATGCCGAGCTGCCTTCGAGTGTAACGCTTCTAGTGCATTCGGTTTGGATTGCTCTTCCATACTGAGACAATGGTAATATCGCTTCATACTCCCAATCCCTCGCTCACATGTTTCAATGGGAGGTTGAATGACCGGATTATTCGAAACATCTATTGCCTTTAGCTCCATATAACAAATTCGCATGGGAATCTTTTCCAAAAAGTTGTTCATAACTTTAAGGATTTTCAGCGATCTTAGTCGATCTAATTCATCTGGTAGATAGGCCAAATCATTGTATCCTAAATCTAAAATCTCTAATCGAGCTAGCAATTTGGGGTTGTGGGGAATGACTATTGCCGAAACTTTATTTCCAAACATATTCAATTCTTCCAAATCTGGGAGCCCCTCAAGCATTGTCTGTAAACGAGATAAAAGATACGATTGCTCTGAGATAAATATATGATATTTTAAAAGATTGTTGAAATACACAGTGATTACACCGAACAAAAAGCTCCAATATTGCATCAAGTGAATAACCACTTTAATATCCTCGAACTGTTTTGTGAACAATGTTCCAACCGGACACTCCACTTTTAAATAAACTTACCTCTTCTGGAAAATCTGAAAGGCGATTGTGCGAGAGATTCAGACGTCGAAGTTGGGGTAAATTCCATCTTTCAGGTAGCTGGTGTAACTCGCATTGAGAAATATCCATCGATTTCAAAGATGACAAGCAGGTGACCAATTTTCTTGGGATCGTAGACAAACGATTACCAGATAGGGATAACTTGTATAAAGATTGACCCAGCGAAGTCTGATACAAATCTTTCACAGGAATGTCTGCTGCTGTCATGTGCAACCCGTTCAACATTAGTTTCTTCTTGAAAGGAAATCTTATTGTTTCACAAGCATCGACTAGTAACGCGATTTTGTTGGACAACACGGAATTGTCTGTCGAAGTCTTCCGAGTATTGCTGTTGCTGTCATTATTTCTATTAGCACTGTAGCGGTTAAATTCGGGTGTTTGAAGACGGCGCCCTTTGTTAAATCCGGTGATGGATGCAGTATGAGTTTGATTAGCATTGTTGCTCGGGCTTTCACTAGAGAGTAATTTGTTGTTTTTGGTTGCATTTCGGATGCCAAAACTATTGACATTACTGCTTATATTTTTCGGGTCTTCACTTCCATTTGCACCAATACGCCCCCCATTTCCCGTATTTTGATGTTGGCGATGCTGCTGCGATGGTTGCTGAAAGAAAGCATTTTTCCTGCTGGATAGTGAGGGAGAATCAACTGGTACTGGCTTGCCATTTAAGAGACTATTTAAGGAAGTTATGCTGTTGACGTTAGCTTTACTCTCCGTCATCGACAAATCGCTCATAGTACTAGTTGTTGATCGATTATCGGTATTATCGTTCAAATGGGTTGGAACCACTGAATGCTGCGGCTGACTTGATGACGAAAGATTCCGAATTGTGTTGATGTGATGTGTCAATGAAGATTTTGAACTATCATGATGATGTGGATTGTCATGTTTAAGAGTCGTATTGCTATTTTGGTTGTCAGTGCTTTCATCAGTTGTATAGAAATCTCCGGACATTTCTTCTTCCAAGGCGCTCATGGCGTTATTGTATTCAATAGACCCTCGCATACCATCATTATCATTACTACGATTTGTTGGAACTTCGTGATAATAGCCATTATCTACGACTCCTCCGTCTTCACCAAGCTGTTGTTGTGCGTCTAGTTTCAGACGCCTTACTTCGTCGCGTTGTTTGCTTTTCATTCGAGCCTCGTTGTGGCTCGACGATCCGGTGCTCCCCAAACTATTCGCGGAATTACTATGAGGAAATTTTAAATTCGAAAATTGATGCTGTTGTTTTGAGGATGACATTTTCTGGTCATATTGTTCTCCCTGGTTATTATTGGCATCTATTTGTTTTGTGCTTTGGCCACTGCTACGAAGCCTTCGTCTACCTCGAGCCAGTCCATTGCTGCCTTTGTTCGAAAAATGAGCTCGAGAATTTTTGCTACTACCGTCACTCGATGATCTCGCATTTTTGCTAGATGATCTGTTGCTGGATGAACTCGAACCAGGTTGCCTGGTCGTCGTCCTCCAGAAGTTACTTCCTCCACTACTCCCCCCTAAACTTCCACTACTTCCCTCTCGGGAGTTACTTAGATTTCTTGTGAGTAACGACGCTGAAGTAGAATCTTCTGGATAATTATTCGCAGTATTGGATGGACCAAAACTTCCTCTGCCAGGTCTCCCGCTGTGGTGCCCCGAAGAAGATGACGAAGCTGCCAAACGTCGATGAAATGCATCCACCACCTCTTCTTCTTTGTCATAGGCCAAGAAGCTCTTTTCTTCGTAACTGTAACTTGGTTCGCTTTCATCTGGGGTTTCGTTTAATGGGTGCCTCGGAGGTACGTGAATGGGTCGAGGTCGAGATGTCTGGCCAACCTTAATCATCTGAGCCGGGGTTGCACTTGAATGATTTTGTTCATTTCTATCTCCAGAACGAAATCGCCCTTTGCTTTCGCCGGCTCTTCTACCGTTATTCGATCCGAACATGGGAATGTTTCAAAACTCGTCTTTTTTTTTTTCGACACGATTCGTACAACAACAATTTTCATCTACAGCATCAGATGCTGTCTCTTTTCTGACTTGTAATCTCTTGAGGCAATTTCTCTCTGTTAACATAAAGAAGTTGGTATGGCGTCGTCAAGTTGTTTCGTAGTCCTCTTTGGTTGTGTGAAATCTTTCCTTCTGAGGCAGCAGCTTGATTGTTAAAAATATTCCACAGGTGAATTTGTTCGTGGTTTGGTGTCGTAGCTTGCGTAGTACTCTTGGCAGCACAGAAGAAATTGCTCGAATATCACGCAAAATAGTTGTACGTGAAGAATACTAAATATTGAAGATGCCGAACTCAAAAAAAATCTCTTGTATCGGGGAAATAATGTGCCCCAGCAGCGTGCTGCTGCTGCGCTCTGGCAATTCTGAGGTTGGCAAGCCCACCCACTGAGGAGCGGCCTTTGGCTGCCAGGCTTGGGGCAGCAGGGGATGGCTGTCCTCACCTACGTGGCGCTGCTTGAGCTTGGTACCCCTGCCCTCCCCCTGGGCAGTGCACTGGCAGCAGCCTGCTTGCGCTGTGGGGCTGGGCCCCCCAGTGCCGAGGGGGGCCATGGGGGGGCAGCGGTGGTGGTGGCAGGGTCAGCTGCAGGGGGGGTGGCGCCAATGCATGCGGGGCAGGGGGCTTGGTGGCCTTGGGCTGCCACAGTGCAGCCCATGCCTCCCACTGTGAGCACACACCCTTGCACCTGCGACCCCCCACCTTTTGCTCTCCTCACCGGCATTGGGTGATGCATCAAAATGCCTCCTTTGATGCTATGGGGATCTCAAAGAACACAGAAATTCAAAATTCAATGGTACTTTCTTGAAAAATAATGGGGAGTCGTACCGTAGTAGGTAATTCACAGTATCAGTATCAAAAGATAAACTAAATCATTCACATATTACAATTATCCAATTTACTATCACACAAATCTCAACTTCTGCTTTGCTTGTTCCTACTTTCGCTTATTCCCCTTCAGGAAAGCGATAGAGAGCATGCGACGACCACTTTTAAAACGCGTATGTTTTTGCATAACTTCATCATTCGTGCCTGATTCATTGCCTGGATCGATGTTAGATTGTTCCGCAGGATCTTCGCAATAACTTTCTGCCGATGCCACTGTGGGGGCTGTTTTAATGTCTCTTGAAACTTCTTTTTTGATCTCGGTTTCTTTACTGGAACTGGGGCGTCCCGCTTGGAAAAGACGTTCAGTGATCAACTTTCGACGCTGGCGTTCGTCTTCTTCCTCCTTCATTGGCATTTCACGATTCATATTTGCTTCCTTTTCGTCATCTTCAAACGTGGAATTCTTTCCTTCCGGGCGTCTGGGAGTTGGTGCGAGGTCGATAAGTACTTTATTCATATCATTTCCGGTATTCGGGTCTCGATCATTATGACGATTCCGAATCGCAGCTTCCTCTAAAGCGACTCCAGGGGCTTCTTTGTGACGCGGGCCACGAATAGCAGCCACAAAGCTATTAGTGTCCACTTTGTCCCTCGAAGACATTTTTACATCAATAGTGCCATAATCATCGTTGAAATTCTTTACTTTTTCCTCGCGAAGCTTTTTCCTTAGCATTGCAGATAGATAATTCAAAGGTACCACATCATCACCCTCTTCATTAGATTCAACCGCCTTCAAATTTCCTTTTGTGATGGCCTTTTGTATCACTGTAGCGCTATCAGGAACATATGTGAATGAAGAATTAACGGATTTCTTCTTTTCGGAGGACGGGCACGTCTTAGTCTTACTCGACTTGTTTGATTTGTGGATATGGTGCTCTCCACTTGAAATCTTCTTCATATCCTTGTCGACAAAATATTTTTCCTCGACTACGGCATTCGGTATCAATGGCTTACGCTTATTTTTTGCGATACGATCTTTGACTCGAGCAAGTCTCTTCGATTTTGATCCTGCTGCGCATTGACCACTTGACATTTCGTCTTTTACATCTTTTTCGTCCCGATTCGGAGGAGCACAAGGTAGACCCTCATCAGCGGTTTCGTCCCGATTCGGAGGATCACAAGCTAGACCCTCATCAGCGGCAGCTATTTTTTTATCTATTGGTTTCTCGTTCTCAATAGTTGTACCTTCAGCGCTCGTTGATTTTTCATCCCCTTCTGTTTCTGTAATCTGCGCCGGATCTTCTCCAGAACTTGACGGATGAATAGAATCTTCCGGAGCATTAATTTCTTCCATGTTTGATTTTCTATTGACATTCACTTCCATCTCGAGTCCATTACGTCGAGGGGTCACCCCAATAGGTTCTGTGTGATATCGATCTCGACTTCCCTGGTCATCATTACTTTTTTCATCTGCATCCACTGCGATCAAATTATTCTGAACCTTTTGGTCACATTCACTAGTTTCACTGCCTTTATCTTCTTCCGCAAAGGCTGGTGCATAACGAGTACTTTGAGGCATATCATCACACAATTCAGAACCTGTCTCTATTGGATCTTCAACCTCGGATTCGACGTTCTCTCCAGTAGAGGTAGGAGAAGAAGCAGGTGAGCTGGTTTCGCCAGGATTTTGAACTTCCGAATGATCCCCTGGGCTCTCGAGGACCAAATTGACCTGACTTGGCACTGCATCAGTTGCACGTGGAGTTCTGAAAAAGATGTTCCACTTATTGTTACCATTGTTGTCAATGTTGTCATCCATTTGTTCTCGTGGTGATGTAAGATTCTGCTTCTTTTCAGGGATTTCGATTTCTTGAACTGCAGCTCGAGGTGATGTTTCTTCTACATCTACAGTCTCTTCTCCGTCTAGAATTTCGTTGAGCGACGCAATAGACGCCATGTCACTATTACGGAGTAACCCAGCTCCATCATGATCGAGATGATTATCATCGTCCAAATTTTCATCCTGATCTAACCCGTATTCTTGGGTATCGTTTTTCAGTCCTAGGGTTGAAACATCAGCATCTGACCAAAAATCTTTAGCGTTGGAAGCATCGTCGAGAGCAGCTGCCATATTGTGCCCATCTGTTTCATTCCCATTATTCTTAGGAAGAATAGATTCAAGGTAATGCACGGCCCGTGAAGCGTAACGAGAGACAGGAAATTTGGAATGTATCTTTTTCCTTGCTTTGTCGGATTCATCAGCCTCAATCATGGTAAGGTCAATTGCATTAGCATATCTTGCTCCTTCTGGGTTACTCTCTTCCTCATCCCGACCTTCTTCAGCCAAGTAGCTCATGACGTATTCTAATTCTATAGCTTCTTCATTGCTATTGTCGTCATCACTGGTGTTGTTTTCAATTTCATTATTCTTGCAGTCGAAAACTTCTTGTACAGCTTGTTTGGACTTTTCTTCATCGAGATCATCCCCAGATAAAGCAGCATGCAGAAGTTGACGCGCTTGATTCGAGTTCTTTGTGATAGATGTGTCTTGCTCGTTTTCTTTCAGAAGTCTTTCGCTGTTGTCATTAATGTTCTCTTGATTGTTAGTTTCTTCGGTAGCCTTTACCTCAGCTTCTTCAGGTGGTTGTAAGAGTACAGCCTTAGCAACCTTATTCTCCTTTACATGGATTTTCACAGGACGGCACGTTGATTCCACTTCTTCAGCGCTGGGTTGTTCTTTCTGCACCTTCTTCATTCGTAACTTGAAAAACGGAACCTTTTTCTTTTTCTTCGGTTTATCAGGTTTAACAACATGTACGGACGAAACCGTTGAATATTCGTCTTCGTGCCACACTGCCTCCTGCCCTTCATTGAAAACTGCAGCTTTTTCGTTTTCATTGTTACTGTCGCGCTGTTCGCTACAAATAGACTCGTCATCCTCGTCAACACTATCATTCTCCATCAGAGAATCATGTCGGTTTAGTGTAGGAGAAGATGGCGTTTCCTTAGTTGTCGAGTCGGGGAAGAATACACTCTCTGTCGATTCTTCTTGGCGTTGCTCTTCTTCCGAAGGGGAAGATGAAGATTTTGATGCTTCTTGGCGTTGCTCTTCTTCCGAAGGGGAAGATGAAGATTTTGATGACGACTCTTCACTCAAAGTATGAGTAGCGAGTAGCTCCTGATTCACATCCTTCTCGGCGCCTTCATCTATTGTGCAGTATTGTAGTAAATTTAGCTCGTTTTTTCTTTTTCCTTTCCTTTTGGAAGAGAAATGCTTGGCCAACTTTGTTTCCGTTCCTGGGCGGAAGAGAATTTCTGTTCCTTCTTCCTCCATCATAAATTCAATATCTGATATGATTGATTTTGTTAAGTTGATGCTTTTGCTTATGATTAATTCCGTCTTTGCTTTCAATAAAATTTTAATGATGAATTACGGATTTTGTTGCAAAGAAACGCGAAAGGAAATTTTAAGTAGGAAAAACAATATCTCCAATCGCTAAATATCGTTGGCATTTCGCCAAAAAAACGCCTGCGACATCTGTGTCATCATTTACTAATCTTCACGATTAGGAGGCTTTTTAGGCATGCTCTGCTCCCATCACACAGCAACTTTGGAGCAACACAACTCATCAACAAAGTGGAGTTTACTACCACACAACACAACCGTGCAAGGTCGCATTCCACAAAATATCCACTGACTCCCAGGGGTCACTCCCTGGGGCCATGCAAGGGCCCAACTGGCTTGCTGGGGCAGTGTGGGCGCGGTGGCCCCACCCCTGGCCCCAAGCTCGCGCCTCAGGCTCCTGCAATGCTTGCCCCCAAAGCAGCTTACGTGTATACATCATGCAAAGCCAGGGGAGTAGCAGAGACCCATCTGCACATGGGCCAGTAGTGGGGCATGAGCAACCCCCCACCCACCACAATTTGTTTGCAACAACCACCAACATTGTGGCACACATTGCATTTGCTTGGTCTAGCACACAATGGAGTGGCTGTTAATTGCCGAAAATTTGATCCTAATGTAAATAGAACTACAATACAGAAATAGAACAAAGGAAAACAAAGTCCTCTTAAAATCATTTAGTTCATATCATACTTGTCCCTCTTATTCTCAACACTATATTTTTCGAAATCCTGTCGGGACAAATGATTCTTCTGTTGAGAGTGCTCGGATAAATAGCTGCTTTCGTCACTGCACTCAGTTTCCATAGTCATCACACGATATCGTTCTTCCATATTCGGATTGAGACCTTTCACTGTTTTGTCTGACTCTAATTGAGCTGAAGCCTTTTGTACCGCATAGCGTAGATGATCCAGCAGTTCGTCCTTGCTTAACTGGACATCATCTTGATCGTTACTCGAATTGTTTGGATAATTCATCAGATACTCATATCGAGGCACTGATTCGCCATCACTTTCATCATTGGAGTTGTATGCCCTTGTTGATGGCATGATGTTCTTTCTTTCGTTCTCTTGTGAATCGTATTTAGAACCTGGAAAAGAGTATCTTTGAGCGCTCGTATCTTTATCGATTACCATGTCTTGGAATACATTACGTGTAGCCTCAGCATGTGAAGAAAATTTGTCATATGGTAATCGTTCTTGCTCATCTATTGCATAACTCTTCGTTGTTCTACTTGCATTTTCCCCTGCATGTATTCTGTCTTTGTTTGTCGATAGCTCACGTGTCGGCGGTTTCATACCGTCCAAATGTTTCCATAGAGGATCATCGTCCGCTACATCGAGTAGTAACGCCGAGGATGCTCCACTACAAAAGGTATTTTTTGTAAGCCCTGGCCGATTTGAGTTCGAACTAGCTCTGGCTACATGCACCTGATTACTATTTCTGATGTTTTTCTCGGTCGCATCAAATTCATCAGGTGGTAAGGCAGGACTGAGACAAGACATGGAAAATGGTAAAATGGAAAATCTTTTGCTTGCATCTCGAGGTGCCCTCCTCTCATTCCTCGAGTACAAATACTCATCAGTTTCATTTTTCTTTCCACCCCGGTTCGACACACAACTGAAATCTTTACGCATCTCGAGGCCCATTTTAAACTCACGATCATAGTTTGCTCCAGATTTGTGCATTTGTGGTGGTGCCGACTTTCTGCGAAGGCTTGAGGGGGAAGGTGATCCTCCGTTTCGATGTTTCGGTGTCGGAATTGTTATTTCACGTTGCCTCATGCGCTTTTCTTCGTCGTTCATACAGAGCGAGTTTTCATCATATTGTCCCAGAACTATTTGTTTGTTACAATGAGAAGAATTCAAACTATTTTGACTCTTGATGATGTCGATACTGTCTGACGTTCTGCCATTGCTGCCGTTCGTTTTTGAATTTGTAATATCGCTGTAAGCTGACGGACAAATAGAATCGTTGTAGTTTACTGAGTCGGGTACCTCCATCTGTACCTGGTTCTTCCTACTTTTGTTAACGTCGCCTCTATTGTGAGATTGGACTTCTTTTAATCCTGCTGTGTTTTCATTTGTATCGATGTGATTTCCAATTTCATGTTCGATTTTAGAGATGTCGTTTTTCACGTGGTGAGGTGGTGATTCTTTATCGCGAGCTGTTGGCATGCTGGGCTCCGACGTAGATGCAAAAATATCGGTTGCGTTTCCATCTGATTGCTTTGATCCCCGTCTGAATAGAGCCGACCGAAGTCTCTTAGTTTGATTTTTTGCTGTCGTCCCCTTATTACAAAAGTTATTGCGACCATCGTGAATAGATAATGAGACCCCACTTTTGTTATGCTCAATGCTTTCTTCTGTCTTTTTCTTCATTTTACGGGAATTTGTTGCTCTCTTCTTGTCCTTTTTATTCAACAGCCACGGGGCGCTCATCATGTGGATTTTCCCCCCTGAATCGTTGGGCTCAGTTGGCACTCCAAAGCCACCACGATCATCGCAAGTACTATTACAATTTCCAGAAGAGGTTTTGCGCTCTAAACGACTCATCTTTACGAGTGCCTTATCGCTGTTGTGAATAGAAGATTCAGGAAAAGAAAATATGAACGAATAATTTTTTCATTGAATCGTGCTCGCCAATTCCTGCCTCGGCGTTGCGCGCTCGTGCACATACCTTACATACCTTGACCGTTATTCACATTTGACGGCGGTCTCCGAGCATGAATAACTGTACATATGGTATTCCGACCTGTTCTTCGGTATGGATCAAAATGTCCTTCCCTACAAAACGAACGCTTGTTGTTGTGGAAATTTTGCGCCCAACATCAATATCCACCCCAAGGACAAATTTTCAAAGCAGAAAGCTTCGGAAACATAACATTCATTGAAAGATAGCATCTTTATCGGACTTGAATACAGACAGCTCATTGGAAAAGTATTAAATGCAATCATGCCTGGTGAACAATTTAATCTAGGATTGCTCGATGACGACGACTACAAAGTCTCCGTCTTGCGGACAAAAATGCTTGGTATTGGCGAATGCTTTATGTATAGATTAC
>Ga0115013_10001276_pt1 | contig 14725 bp, 17 predicted proteins | sample SouAtlMetagenome_2_FD_88686 | JGI IMG/M metagenome (GOLD analysis project Ga0115013, IMG submission 88686) | Marine eukaryotic phytoplankton communities from Atlantic Ocean - South Atlantic ANT15 Metagenome | ecosystem: Environmental > Aquatic > Marine > Oceanic | place: South Atlantic Ocean...
CAGAGCAAGGGGAGGAGGCATAATGCACCAAGAAATTAAAAACAAGGAATGGCCGTACACATACAGCGGCCACATTATGAACCAATCTTTTCAAGAGTGGTTAAAGTCCTGCCCGAAGGAATACACTTGGCAGATGAACCAGGTTACAAAGAATAAGGGAACATATACCTTTTTCTTAACTGAGGAGGAGGATTAATGCTTAAACATTACATAGAAAACAAGGACATTATTCCTAATTTATTGGATCATGGATGGATAGTTATGAAACAGTCCTGGACAGATTGCCCACTCTCGATACAAAAAAAGATAGAGGATGACCAACTAAAAAGTTATTTCATGGGAAACAATCCAAAGTTACACGCCAACAACCAAGAGGCGTTGAAACAATGAAGTACCTTAACACCGAGTCGGAGCAGTTTCACGCTGCTCTTGCTCTTGCCGAGGATATGCCCAGGGAGTACAGAATACAGCTGGCAGTCCTGCTCATGGCGGAGCAGCTTTGCGCTGAAGATGTAAAGCTATTGGCTATGAGATTATTTAAACTTTATCAACAATTAATTAAGGAGCAGAACCAATGAGCGAAGAAAAACTTAAACCTTTTGAAGTTGTTTACAACCAGGTAGATATTGAGAACCCTAGCAGTCTTGTGATGACCAGCAAAATTATATACGGCAGTAATCTTACCGCTGCCCTGGTTAAGTTTCACAATGAAACACCGCTGGTAGATATTAAAAGGGTCGAAGAGTTCACTAACAAAAAGTCAGGAGCTAGATTAAAATGGTAAACGCCGACCACCAAATTTATTTATTAGCTAAAAAGAAACCGAATAAAGCACACGCCAACAACCAGGGCAGCGTGCTTTATTTTTATTCTGACTCAGGAACTTGGATAAGTTCGACTTATTCCTACATACCTCCAGATGCAACGCACTGGATGATGTTACCTGACAGTCCTGCGCCAGTTAAAACGCCAGAAGAGTTACAAGACGAAGCCTTCCACGCCTGGCTAAAAGAAAAGTATGAGGATGTAGTTATTAGAACTGCAATGTATCCAACACTTAAAGAAATCTTTTTATTAGGGGTAAAGCATGGAAGTAATTAAACCTGAGAGTACAAAAATACAAACTACTCTCAACGTGGAGGCGCACCGCAGAGTCAAAGCACTAGCCAAGGTAACAGGTAAGTCAGACAGCGAAGTCGTTAACTACATTACGCAGTCCTGGATGGTCGACAACTTTGATAAGGAGTATGACTTTTGGGCAGCGAAAATACCCGAACAGAAGTAGACCAAGACAATCTTGAAAGAGAAATGCTAACCCTAGGCTGCGATAGGGTTAAAGTCCTGGGCAACCGACAAAAGAAAAACAAGATGGAGTCTCTTTCTAAATGGGGAGAGGCTCTATCTGCGCATGGATGTAATGAAATAGTCCTGCACTTGCGAGCTATCCGTAAAAAGATAGAGAAGGGAGCAGCTGGTAAAAACTTTGCTAGTCTTGCGCCACTTACATATCTGCCAGCGCAGCAAGTAGCTGCGTGCGGAGTAAGAACTGTGATAGACAGCCTTAGTGCTAACCCTACGCTGCACTCTGTTGCTACTGATATTGCAGATAAATTATGGATAGAGACTATGCTCGATAGGGCAAGCCTTTTGGAACTAAAAAACTTTAGGCGTGGTAGAAGTAGAAAAGCACACAAGATGGCTTACATCAGGAGGATGGAGGCGACTGATAACTGGCAACCAAAGGAGCGCATGGCATCAGGAGTCCTGCTCATAGAACTGATAGAAAAATATACTGGATTGATAGAGATAAAGCTAGACAATACAGTAAGGCCAGCAAGAAGAATAGTCCTGCCTACTGAACAATGCCTGGCATGGGTTAGCAATGTTAAAGAGCAGCAAGAATTGATGACTCCTAACTATCTGCCTATGTATATACCTCCTCGACCTTGGACTAGCACGCTCGATGGTGGTTACAGAAACAAAGACTTGCCGTTAACTCTTATGAAGAGTAACTCTGAGCTAGTTGCAGAGAAAACAACAGGTAAAGAACAGTTTATCCAGGCTGCAAACATACATCAGTCTGTACCTTGGAAGGTAAATGCCTGGATGTATGAACAAATAGAGTACGCATACGATAGAAATATGGAGGTGGGTTGCTTACTACCTAGAGATGGCTGGCCTATCGACCCATACCCTAAACATTTAGAGGAGAATGATCCAGGAATACAGAGATGGAGGTATAAAGCCAGGGCAATACATGAAAAAAACGACAAGACTAGGGGTGCAAGGATCGCTCAGGCTAAAACATTATGGGTATCACGCAGATTTATACAAGAACAAGAGATATATTTTCCTATGAGCCTGGATTTTAGAGGCAGATATTACTATCGACCACCTTATCTAAACCCACAAGGTAACGATGTAGCTAGGTCGCTACTACTATTTGCTAATGGTACAAGGATAGATAGCAAGGAGGCAGAGAATTGGTTACGCATACATGGTGCTAACTTATATGGTCTAGGCAAGTCTGATTGGCAGACCAGGATAGATTGGACAAAAGAAAAGCTAAGACTAATCTTAGATAGTGGCAGCGACCCCTGGACTAACGCAGAATTTTGGATGCGAGCAGATAAACCCTGGTCATTCTTAGCATTTTGTCGTTCCTTCTATCTATACAGGACAGAACCAGATTACAAATGCAATTTACCTGTGATGTTGGACTGCACTTGCTCTGGAATACAGCATTATGCGTCACTTTTGCGGTCAAAAGAGATGGGAATACTGGTTAATCTTGAGAATGATGAGACACCAAGAGATATATACACGGAAGTTATTACTAAAGTTAACGAAAAACTGCGTGCAACAGAGGATCATAGGGCTAAAAAGTGGTTGATGCTGCAACCTGATAGGTCACTAGCTAAACCTTGCGTGATGACTACGCCATACTCAGCTACTAATACAGCCTTCTATTATTTCGCATACGATTGGTCTACAAAAAGAGCCAAGGATTTGTTTGGTCATGGCAGTTGGACTACAAAAAAAGGATCAATGTCAACGATGCACTACATGGCACGGCTGCTACACAAAGAAGCAACGTCACTTATCGAGCCAGCTGTAGAAGCAATGAAGTGGTTTAAATTTATTGGCCGTATTGCTGGTAAAAATAACGTAGCACTAGAATGGGTTACGCCTTCTGGCCTACCAGTACACCAGGAGTACAGCGATACAAGATTATCCAGGATAAGAATGAAATATTTATCTGATATTTATTTAGATATACGAACACAAATAGACAAACCTGGCTTAGATACCAAGAGAATGAGCTATGCTTTATCTGCAAACGTATTACATAGCTTCGATAGTAGCCACATGGCAGCTACAACTGTGGATGCAATGAAATACATACAAAATATAGGAGGCATACACGACTGCTTTACCACCACTCCAGCAGAGATGTCAAAGTTAAGAGACTCAGTACGAATAACTTTTGCAGATATGTATGCACATGATTGGTTAACAGATATAAAGGTAAAGCTAACATCCCAAATACCAGGCACGAAGGGTATGCCTAGTGAGCCACAGCACGGAACATTAGACCCTAACATCACACGTTACTCAAATTATTTCATCACATGAAATCCGAAACGCTTATCACAAAGACACCTGTATGTAGGTTTCAATATACCTGGTTAGTAGAACCAGATACAAAGTACGATCCACTATGGAAAGTTACTTGCCTTATAGATCCTAACGATGCACTTGAGTTAGAGAAAGAATTAGATGGCTACCTAGAAAACTGGAAGAAGCAACTAAAGGCAGCTAATCCTGACAAGAAATACAAGTTAGCTAACAAACCCTGGAGCTACGATACTGTAGACGATGGCGATGGCAGTAAAAATTATTTTGTAGTAAAAACTAAGATGCCTACTGGTGGTATTAACAGAACTACAGGCGAGCAATGGCACATGACTCCTCCAGTTTTGTTTAATTCTGACAATAAAATTATGACAGAAGAAGAAAAACAAAAGGTAAACAAGTGCGGTATTGGTACTCTTGGTCAAGTTAACTTGCGTGTCATGGGTTATGACGGCAACTTTGGGGTAGGTGTTAAGATCCAACCACAAGCAGTCAAGATACACAAGCACGTTGATTATGTAAAATCTGCACAGGATTATGGTTTTGATGACACAGCGCAAACGTCAACAACAACAACAAGCTTCGACAACGAAGAGGAGTTCTAACTATCGAAGCAAGTTTGAAGCATCGGTTGCAAAGAACCTGGATGACAACAAAATTAAATTTTCCTATGAAACCATCAACATTGATTACATCATCTCTAGCAGTTACTGCCCTGACATCATCTTTGATAATGGAATTATATGCGAAATCAAAGGCTTATTCCGCAAGGAAGAAAGGCGAAAACATCTTGCGATCCAGGCGCAACATCCCACATTAGACATTCGTTTTGTTTTTCAAAACAGCAAGACGAAACTTAGTAAAGCTAAAGGAAGCCTAACCTACGCTAAATGGTGCGAGAGGCATGGCTTCCTCTACGCTGACAAAATTATCCCACCAGAATGGTATGAACACTAAAGAAAAAATTGAAGCAGCAAAGAAGAGAATCAAAGAACTAGAAAAACTTATAGACCTTTGGTTCAAGGACTATGCAAACTGGAAGTAAGTACATAAGCAAAGAGCCTTGCCCTGAGTGTCAGTCAAAAGATAACGTAGCTGTCTATGACGATGGACATAAGTATTGTTTTGGCTGCGGCTGGCAGTTCCAACCACCTAAAGATAAACCTATTAAGTTTGAGAAACCATTTAAGATGAAGGTCACACCTCTACTTCCATTCGTTACACCAAAGGAATTACCTAAACGTGGAATCACGAAAGAGACTTGCGAACTATATGACTATGGGTATGCAGAATTTAACAATCAGGTAGTCCAGGTTGCTACATACCACGACAAGATAGGCAAGCCTGTTGCACAGCATCTTCGATACAAAGATAAAAGATTCGGATGGGTCGGAGACACTAGCAATATGCAACTTTGGGGTCAAAAAATTTGGAGACAAAACCACGGAACTGAAACCAATATCTTTGCTGTAATCACAGAAGGCGAAGTTGATTGCCTTTCAATAAGTCAGATACAAGGCAATCGTTTTCCTGTAGTTAGTTTGCCAAATGGCTGTCAGTCGGCTAATAAGTACATAGCTGCAAATTTAGAATGGTTATCACAATTCAATCGTATTGTTATTTGTTTCGATAGTGATAAGCCAGGCATGGATGCTGCCGAGAAGGCAGTTGAAATCTTACCTCCTGGGAAGGCAGCTATATGTCGACTACCAAGAAAAGATGCTAATGAAATGCTCCTCGCAGGAGAAGGGGAAGAACTTAAGGATCTACTATGGAAAGCAATCCCTGCTAGGCCAGATGGAATCCATAACGCCCATGATTTATGGGAGCAGTTAATAAAGAAAGACGAGTCAGGTGTATGTAGCTATCCATATCCAATACTTAATAAAATGTGTCAAGGGTTTCGTAAGCAAGCACTCGTAACTATCTGCGCAGGAACTGGTTCGGGAAAGAGTTTATTGTGTAGAGAATTTGCTTATCACTTTTTAAACAATGGACTGAAGGTGGGTTGGATTGGATTAGAAGAGAGTAGTAAGAGAAGTATGCAAGGCATATTATCTATTGCACTTAATAAGCCATTGCATCTTAATCAAGAAGAAGTAGATGAAAAGGAATTACGTCAGGCATTTGACTACCTGTTCGCTGGTAACAGGTTCTTACTCCTGGAACATTTTGGTTCACTAGATCCAGATAGGTTATTAGAACAGATAACGTACATGGCAACAGGAGAAAACTGTGACGTTATCTTCCTCGACCATATTAGTATTGTCGTTAGCGGATTAACTGTTGGGGATGAGAGAAAACAAATTGACGTATGTGTTACAAAGCTGAGACAGGTAGTAGAGAAAACAGGCGTAGGTTTAGTTATGGTTAGTCACTTGCGTAGGACTGATGGTAAACCAGCTGAAGATGGAGGCGACATAAATCTAGCCAGCTTGAGAGGGAGTCAAAGCATAGCCCAGTTATCTGACCTCGTAATTTGTGGTATCAGATCACAGACTGACGAGGAAAAGAACAATGAGCTACAGCTAAAAGTGTTAAAGAATAGACACACAGGTTGTCTAGGGATGGCAGATAAACTTACATATACAGAAACAACAGGTCGCCTTATGGTGACTGCATCAGATTTTTTCGGGGAAAAATTATGACACTATTGATAGATGCTGATTGGCTAATCTATTCTTCCTGCTGCGCTTGCGAAGTAGACTTCCGTGCTGACGATGGCACACACTTACTGCACAGTACAGAGAAAGATGTAATGGATCTTGTTGATATAAGAGTACAAGGATACAAGAAACTGGCTGACGATGATAGCGGAGTCGTAATGTGTTTTACTCAGTACCCTACATTTAGGCATGGAATATACCAGGACTATAAAGCTAACCGCATAGGTCAACGGCATCCACTTGCACTTAAAGATGTAAGACAGATAACAAAAGAGACATATCGCTCTGTCGCATTTGAAGGACTAGAGGGCGATGACGTTATGGCATTGCTTGCTACTAATGGTCAGCATGAAAACCCTGTTATTGTTTCTCCTGATAAAGACATGAGAGGTGTACCTTGCACGCTACTAGCAAAGGATGACCTGGAGTTAATTACAAGAAAGAAAGCAGATAGATTTTGGATGCAACAAATATTATCAGGAGATCATACAGATAACATTGAAGGGCTGGTAGGAGTTGGACCAAAGACAGCAGAGAAAATGCTAGAGGATGCAAATACAGTAGAAGAAATGTGGGATAAGGTAGTCAAACACTACGAAAAGAAAAACAAAACCTATGCTGATGCTGTTATGACGGCACAGCTGACACGCATCTTACGAGATGGAGAGTACAATTACACTACAGGAGAGGTACAACTATGGCAGCCATTGACCCTACAATAGACGAAGGCTATCCAGCTATTGACGAAGCACTAATTATCAAACTAAAAGAGAAATTTCCAGAGCGATGCCCTAGTATTGATATGACTGATCGTGAGATTTGGGTATATTCTGGCATAGTAAAGCTGGTAAATATTCTTGAATCCGTTTATATTGAACAAAACAACCTACAAGATTAAAGCTATGTGTAGAAGAAATAATAACAATAACCAGGAAGCTGAAAGGCGACATCAAGAGCAGATGGAAATGCAAAGAGAACAGATGCGTATTCAGCAAGAACAGTTCGAGAGAAATCTTGAAGCACAAAGAGAAAGGTTCGAGGCACAGCAAGCAGCAGCCGAAGCGCAAGCTCCTGTAGCACCAGAACCTATAGCTGAAGTCGCTGCTAGTGCAACAGAGGTAGCTCCTACTCCACTAGCTGATCCTTCTGCGCAAGGTGCTAACGCAGCAACAGGTGCTAACGCAGCATTATTATCTGTAGGTCAAGTCATGGGTGGTAGTCCACTTAACAAAAGAGGTAGCAATAGAAGAAGATATAGAACTGACTTAGTACCTGGTGCTGGTGGGTCAGGTAGTCTTTCTATACCAAACACATAAATGAAAATTAAACTTACTAACAATGTTGATACACAGTCTGCGCTGTATGGCACATCAGGTGGTACAGCTGCACAGCGTTATGAGCAACTGCGTGTAGATAGAGATACTCCTTTAATGCGTGGAAGAGATTGCAGTAAGGTAACTATCCCTGGACTAATAGAAGATGAAAACTATGGAGATGCTGGTAGGTTGCCAACTCCATATCAATCATTAGGTGCAAGAGGTGTAGGTCACATGACATCAAAGCTGGCCGTAACTCTTTTCCCTACAAACGAAAACTTTTTTAAATTAGAAATAGATAGCCTTGCAATACTTGCAAGTAACCAAGATCCACAAATGATTACTGAGTTTGATTCTGCTTTAGTGAAAGTAGAGCAAGCAGTAATGAGACAGTTTGAAACTCTGGGTGGGCGTGCTGCAATGCACGAAGCGTTAAAGCATTTACTTGTAGGCGGTAACGTGTTGCTGTATATAAGTGACGAAGGAATAAAAGTTATACATTTAGATTCCTATGTACTATGCCGTGATCCTATGGGCAACGTGACAGAGATAGTTGTAGAGGAGGAAATATTTAGAGATGCTTTACCAGAAGAGTACTTGGAGGAAGATGAGGAAGATGAGGATGACATGGAAAAAAGAATGGTTAAGATATATACCTGTATTAAATTCATGGATGACCAATGCCATTGGTATCAAGAAATAAAAGGCAAAGAAGTACCAGGCACTCATGGTAAATGCGCAGCAGACGTAGCTCCCTGGATTGCATTGCGTCAAGATCGAGTGGATTCAGAAATGTACGGAAGGTCATACGTTGAGCAGTACTATGGCGACTTGCTTGCATTAGAAAATTTATACAAAGCTATACTTGAAGCAAGCGCAAGCCTAAGTAAAGTTTTATTTTTATGTAATCCAAATGGCACAACAAGGCCACGCACACTTAGCCAGGCATCGAATGGAAGTATCGTACAAGGCAACGCTGCCGATGTCACAGTCTTACAGGCTGCTGGTAAATCACAAGATTTACAGATAGCTAATCAAACTATAGAACGCATAGAGAATAGGTTAGCTTTTGCTTTCATGCTTAACACAGCGATACAAAGACCAGGAGAAAGAGTAACAGCAGAAGAGATAAGATATATGGCGCAGGAATTAGATGCTGGTATCTCTGGCTTATACTCCATACTTAGCCGAGAACTACAGCTACCACTTGTAAGACGACTAATACATATACTACGCAGAAAGCGTAAGCTACCTGACTTCCCAAGAAGCGAAGTAACAGGAGAACCATTAATAAAAGAGAAGGCAGTTACAGGTATAGAAGCTATTGGCCGTGGCGATGATCGTAATAAACTTATAGACTTTATACAAACTGCTAACCAGGCACTTGGTCCACAGGCTATGGCTCAGTTTTTAAATGTAGAGGAAGCACTACGCAGACTTGCAGCTAGTGGTTCTATTGATACAACTAACTTAGTTAAGACTAAGGCTCAGTTGCAACAGGAAGCAACAGCACAGGCTGAAGCCGAGCAACAAGCACAGCAACAGCAACTACTGGAGACAGGAATTAAATCCCCTGCAATGGCGCAAGCCGTTAAGAACTTCCAGGGTGCAGATCCTGAGAGGGCTGCACAGGCACTATCAGCAATTACTAGCGAAACAGGAGGTATTGATGCCGACCAACTCACAGAAGCAATCTAAAAAAACTGCTAAAAAAACTATCTCTGATGCACCTGTAGTTACAGGAGTTAAAGAGATAGTTATACAGGGGGAAGAGAACACAGAACCCACGGCTTCTTTCACAGCTGCAAAACGTGATCCAAAAACTAACGAAATTATTATCGGTTAATTATGCCAGAACCAGTAACTATTAGAGAAGAACCTACCACCGCTGTAGATCCTAACGCCACGGAGGAACAACAGATTGCCCAAGAGGATAATGTTGAGATCCAAGGGGAGGAGAAACTACTTGCTGGTAAATACAAGAGTCAGGAAGAGCTAGAAAAAGCGTACCTGGAACTGCAAAAGAAACAAAGTCAACCTCCAGAACAAAGACAAGAAGAGGTTGCAGAGTCTGAGCCACAGTCAGCCAAGGAAATATATGGCGACTACATAGGTAGTAAGTTTGAAGAATCAAACATTGACTACAACAGCATGAATGAACGCTGGCAAAAAACTGGCAAGCTAGAGGATGCTGACTACGATGCTCTCAACAATGCAGGATTTAATAGAGAGATGGTCGAGTCATATCTTGATGGCGTGCAGTACAGGCAGACAAGTGACAATCAGCTATCAGTACAGCAAGCTAACGATCTAATGAATGAGTATGGTGGCAAAGAGAACTATGAGAAGATGGTATATTGGGCTGCTGAAAATATGAACAAGGAAGAAGCTGCTGCGTTTGACAAAGCAGTAAAATCTCCTGATGTAAGTTTTGTAAGACTTGCAGTTGATGGACTCCAAGCACGATACATGGCAGCAACAGATCAAGAGCCAAGATTGATAGGTGGTAGGTCGTCAAGAGGATCAAGCAATGATGTCTTTGAATCAAATGCACAGTTAGTAGAAGCTATGAATGACCCTCGTTACTCAAGAGATTCAGCATATAGAAAGAAGGTTGCAGATAAATTGGGTCGATCTAACATACTTTAAACGCTATAGTTAGATCAACCTAGACCTTCTAACAGAAGCAAAGCCCTTTGCGAAGGACACCTTATGCAGAAGTAATGGTCTGGATAATCATTAATTCTAGGTAACTAACCAATGGCTAACTTTACGCCTTCACGCCTGGGTCTTGTTAACAATACAGGAACAGGTGTAAAAGATTTATTTCTTAAAACCTTTGCAGGAGAGGTATTATCTGCCTTCCGTAAAGCAACTATCTTTGAGGACTTGCATACAACTAGAACTATAAGCTCTGGTAAATCAGCACAGTTCCCAATAGTCGGACTCTCAAGCACCAGCTATCATAGCCCTGGCACACAGCTGACAGGTAACGCTATTAAGCACGCAGAGGCTGTCATAAATATTGACGACAAACTTGTAAGTAATGTATTTATTGCTGACGTTGACGAGGCTATGAATCACTACGATGTAAGGTCGCAGTATTCTGTTCAGATGGGAAATGCTTTAGCATATACTTTCGATCAGAACGTAGCAGCTATGATTGGCCAGGCTGCAAGAACATCGACTAACCCTAATACTGATCTTCCAGGTGGTACAAGAGTCAAGATTCTTAAATCAGGAACAGCTAACACAGCTGCTGCGGTTGCTGCTGTTACAGGTACAGATTTAGCGACTGCTTTATTCTCAGCTGCTGAACAAATGGATATTAATAACCTTCCAGAAGAGGATCGTTACTGCGCTATTGACCCAACTAACTACTACAAGTTAGTACAGAATACAACTGTTATTAACAGAGACTTCGGTGGTCGTGGTGCATACGCAGAAGGAGAAGTTCTTAAAGTAGCAGGAATCCACATTGTGAAATCTAACCATTTACCTAAGACAAACAGATCAGCGGTAACTGGAGAGAACAACACATACCACGCTAACTTTACTGACAACATTGGTCTTGTGTTTAACAAGCAAGCTGTTGGAACAGTTAAGCTAATGGATCTTAAGATGGAGCAGACAGGAGCAGACATCCACGCTCTCTATCAAGGTACATTTATGGTTGGTAGCATGATGCACGGAAGCGGAGTCTTACGCCCAGACTGCGCAATTGAACTCTATGCATCTAACTCATAAGCCGTTAATATAAGGGGGTAACACAACCCCCTTTATTCTTATGCCATACGGAAAAGGAACATACGGCTCTAAGGTAGGCAGACCTCCTAAAAAGAAAAAGAAAAAGAAAAAGTAAATGGCTACTAAGAAAAATGTACGCCTCAAAATGGGCAAGCATAAGAGTAGGTCAGGCGGCTTAACAGCTGCTGGTAGAAGAAAGATAAATAAAGCAACAGGTTCTAATCTGAAAGCACCTCAACCTGGAGGCGGTAAAAGAAAGAAATCTTTTTGCGCCAGAATGGAAGGGATGAAGAAGAAAAGAACATCTAGCAAAACTGCTAGGAATCCTAAAAGCAGGATCAACAAAGCCCTTCGTAAATGGAAGTGTTAACTATGGCAAAAAAGAAAGGACTCTACGCAAACATACACGCAAAGCGTAAGAGAATAAAAGCTGGTAGTGGAGAGAAGATGCGTAAGCCTGGAGCTAAAGGCGCACCTACTGCTGCTAACTTTAAGCGTGCAGCAAAGACCGCTAAGAAAAGGAAGAAGAAGTAATGGCAGCACGAACTAGCTTTCTTGATGCAGTAAACAGAGTTCTGCAAATGCTTGGAGAAGCACCTGTTAATAGTTTGCAAGGTCAGTTTGGTCTAGCAAAGCAAGCAGAAGGAGCATTAAATGATGTAAGTAGAACAATACAGACAGAAGGTTGGTCGTTCAATACAGACTTAGAGAAAACTTTGGAACGGAACTCGTCTAACGAGATAGAGTTATCGAGTAATGTAAGTCGAGTTGTAGTTGATAATTTGGAATACCCAGACATAGATGTAGTGCAACGAGGAGACAAGTTATACGACAGAAGAAATAATAGATATACATTTGATGCTGATTTAATAGTTGATATGACAACCATTCTTGAGTGGGATTTACTTCCCGAACACGCAAGGCAATATATAACTATTAAAGCAGGAAGGCAATTACAGGAAGCGATTATTGGTTCTGCCGATTTAACTAAGTTAAACCTGACACAGGAAGTAGAGGCTCGTAGTGCTTTTCTAGAGGAAGAAACAAGTAAGACAGAACATAGTATGTTGCGTGGACATCTTAATAGAACTAGCCCTGTCAATACTTACATACCTTCTCGCACACTTGAGCGTTAACTATGCCACTAATCAGTAGCTCTATTCCTAACCTTATTAACGGAGTAAGTCAGCAACCAGCAGCGTTACGCCTGGCATCACAGGCAGAAGAAGTAATTAACTGTATGCCTAGCCCTGTTGAAGGATTAAAAAAAAGGCCACCCATGCAACATATAAAGAAGTTGTTTGCAGGGTCAGCTGGAACTGGTAGGCCATTTACACACATTGTTGATAGAGATGGTGTAATAAGATATTTAATTTTTATACAAGATAACGCTATAAAAGTATTTGACTTAGACGGCAATGCACAAACAGTATCTACACCTAACGGCACTAGCTATTTAAATATTACAGGAGAACCTAGCTCTACATTTAGGGTTGCTTCTATTGCTGACTTTACATTCATAGTAAACAGAGAGAAAACAGTTGCTATGGATACTACAAACAAGTCATACAACTGGGGTACAAAGTCAATGGTATTTGTAAAATCTGCTGACTTTTCTACTACATACAGAGTTAAATTAAATGGCACAGAAAAGAGTGTGACTACTGGTAACTCTCAAGGCTCTGCTCCTGATACTGTAACGATTGCTAGTGACCTGGCTACACAGCTAAATACTATATCTGGTTTTACTGTAACCAGTACCGACTACATAATTAGAATTACTAAGGATGATGGTGGAGATTACACGCTAGAAAGCAGCGACACAAAAACAGCAAATGCAACGTCAGCTATTAAGGGAACAGTAGACAGTATTACTGATCTGCCCACGATTGCAGAGCATAACTTTACAGTAAGAATACAAGGCTCTGCTACTACTGCTTTTGATGATTACTTTGTTAAGTTTGAAGCTACAGCTGGCAGCGGTTTTGGTCCAGGTGTATGGAGAGAAACTGTTGCACCAAACATTGACCACTTACTAGATAAGTCAACAATGCCACATACCTTAGTAAGAAATGCTAATGGTACTTTTACTTTTGCGCAGTTTAACTATACAGGCCGTGTAGCTGGAGACACTACAACTGCACCTAACCCTACTTTTGTAGGTAGCAAAATAAAAAACATTAACTTGTTTAGAAACAGACTTGTATTCCTAGCGGATGAAAATGTTATCTTATCTGCTGCTGATTCGTTTGAAAGATTTTTTCCAGAAACAGTACAAACATTATTAGATTCTGACCCTATAGATATTAGCTCTGGCGGTACATCAGTTAACTTTTTAAACAGCAGCCTGGCTTTTGCAAATACATTATTACTGTTCAGTTTGCATGGACAGTTTAGATTAGATACTGGCTCAACATCTGTAGGTACATCGCTTACTCCAAAGACAGCAACCATAACTGCTATAACTACATTTGATATTGTCGACAGTATTGACCCTATAGGCGTTGGTCGAACTGTTTATTTTGGCATACCAAAGGGAGATTTTAATGGCTTGCGAGAATACTTCCTGCCTGATGCTAGTGGACCAATACCTTTATCAGAAGAGGTAACATCTTCAGTACCTAGATTCGTACCAAGCAATTTAATTAGTATGTCTCCTTCCGTATCAGAAGAAGTAATAACAATGATTAGCAAAGACCAGCCACGCAGGGTTTATATCTATAAGTTTTTCTTTGATGATGACCAGAAGCTACAGTCATCCTGGTCGTATTGGGAGGTAGCTGCTAATAAAACATTATTAGGTGGTAATGTTTTAGATAGCGACTTATACACTTGTGTCGAATACTCAGATGGTGTGTACCTAGAAAAGACACAGCTAAGACCTGAGACTGTAGATAGTGGTACAGAGTTTGAGATATTGCTAGATAGAAAAACTACAGAGGCTGCTTGCTCTACATCTCTTATAAACTCAGGAGCATTAGGAGTACAGACTGTAATTACATTGCCGTATCCTATGGCTGGTACAGGAACAATGGCAGTAGTAGGTAGGTTCGCTTCAAACAATACTATTGCGCACGGACAAGTTATAAAAGCTACAGCCGAAACTCTTACAGGTGGAGCTAGTGGCAATGGAACTATGACTGTACCTGGAGACTTAAGTAGTGCAAAGTTTTTTGTAGGAGAAATATATAATATGACTTATGAATTTTCTACTCCATATCTAAAAGAGACACCTCCTGGAGGAGGTCTAGCTGTACTAGCCAACCCAAGGCTACAGCTACGAACTTGGAGTATCGTGTTTGATGAAACATCTAACTTCTCTATGAAGATTACACCAGGACAAAGAGATGAATTAACTTA
>Ga0115013_10001277_pt1 | contig 14725 bp, 10 predicted proteins | sample SouAtlMetagenome_2_FD_88686 | JGI IMG/M metagenome (GOLD analysis project Ga0115013, IMG submission 88686) | Marine eukaryotic phytoplankton communities from Atlantic Ocean - South Atlantic ANT15 Metagenome | ecosystem: Environmental > Aquatic > Marine > Oceanic | place: South Atlantic Ocean...
ACCCGCGTGATTAAGGCGCAATCTCTCCGCGAGCTTGCCAACTACATCGACTGGACCCCTTTCTTCCACACCTGGGAGCTCCGTGGTGTCTGGAATCCCGAAGCGAAAACCCTCAAAACCAAAAACGAAGAAGGGTCCAAAGTCGCCGGGGAACTCTACCAGGATGCCCAAGCTCTTCTCGAGCAGATCATTACCGAAAAGCGCTTCACCGCCACGGGAACCTACGGCTTTTTTCCAGCCCATCGTAGCGGAGACGACATCATACTCCCCGAACACGACACCACCTTCCACACCCTCCGCCAGCAACAAAAGAAATCCACCGGCAAACCCAACTTTGCCTTATCGGACTATCTTGCCGATGAGAATGACTACCTAGGAGGCTTTGTCGTCGGGATCCACGGAGCTGACGAATGGGCCGCCGAACTTCGTGAGGCACACGACGTTGACGAGGCGATCATGGTGCAGGCCATCGCCGACCGCCTCGCCGAGGCCTTTGCCGAACTCCTTCACCACCGTGCTCGTGTGGCCTGGGGAATCGAACGTCCGGGGCAATTCACCCAAACCGAACTCATTCACGAAAAATATCAGGGAATCCGTCCTGCTCCCGGCTACCCTTCCCAACCCGACCACACAGAAAAACCCACCCTTTTCAAACTCCTCAATGCCAAAGAAAGCATTGGAGTCAAGCTCACTGAGTCCTGTGCGATGCATCCCGGATCAGCGGTCTGCGGACTCTACTTCTCCCACCCTGGGTCACACTATTTCCAAATCAACGATCTCCAGAAAGACCAGGTCGAAGACTACGCCCGACGCAAAAAAATCAGTATCGACGAAATCGAGCGCTGGCTGGGGCCTTGGCTCGGATTTTAACTCTCCGAGAGAACCTTTTCAATCGCTCCCAAGAGATGATCCAACTCATTCTTGGCAACACTGAGCGGTGGCATCAAAACAATCGTGTTTAGAATCGGTCTTGTGAGCACCTGATATTTCCTCAACGCCAGACAAAATTCTTTTCCATCTCCCTCAATGTCCATCCCTAAGGCAAGACCCACTCGCCGGATTCCAGTGATCTGGGAAAATTTTGCCAAGCCCTTTTCCAAATAAGCCCCTTTCTCTTCCACATCTCCCAATACCCCAGTTTCCTCGAACACTTCCAAGCTTGCCACGGCCGCCGCGCAGCCCAAAGGATTACCGGTATAGCTGTGACCATAATAAAAAGTCCTCTCGGGTCCACCTTTGAAGCCCTCGTAGATTTCCTTGGTGGTGAGAGTCGCCGCCAAAGGAATCGTTCCTCCCGTCAGCCCTTTCGCGAGGCACAAAAAATCCGGCACCACCTCCTCCTGCTGACAGGCAAACATAGTGCCGGTTCTCCCAAAGCCCGTCATAACTTCATCAAGAATCAAATAAATCTCATTCGCACTACACCACTCTCGCAACTCTTTCAACATGCCTTTCGGCCAAGGCCGCATTTGATTTACTCCCTGAATTAAAGGCTCAATCACGACTGCCGATGCCGTTTTCACTACAACCTCAGGGAGGGTTTTCAAATCCTTCATCCCCGCGACCCGGAAGGTCGACAAGCCCGACTCTCCGTATCCTTTAATGAACCTAGACACGCCACCTACCGAAGAAGCCCCCAAAGTGTCTCCATGATAAGCGTGATCAAATGCGATGATTCCTTCTCTCTCCTCCCGACCATTTTGCTGACACCACTGAAGCGACATTTTCAAAGCAACTTCCAAAGCCGTCGATCCATCGTCCGAGAAGAAACACCGCGGTAAAGCCTCCTCGGGAAAAAACCCACAAAGACGCTCCGCCAATTCACTCGCCTTGTCATTCGCAAAACCGAGATACGAACTATGACACAAGGTGGCTGCTTGTTCCTGAATCACCGCAACAATTCGTGGATGTGCGTGCCCGTGAATATTCGTCCAAATACTCGAATTCGCATCTAAATAGCGACGACCTTCGGAATCAATCAGCCAACATCCTTCTCCCCGAACGATCACTAGGGGATCCGAAGACTCCCATTCCTCCTGATCGGTAAAGGGATGCCATGCATGGGCGAGGTCCGCCTGAATCCAGTCTTTACTGCTTTTCTTCATCATTGAGACCAAGCATTTTATCGATTTTAGCAATGAGATTCCACGAGCAACGACCGCGCTGATACTTCCGCCAAAGCACATCTCTCAGCGCTTCCCAATCCTCCATACTCGGCGGATCGAGGCAATTCCAGTCATCATCCTCTTTCATCCTAGTGTAGAGACTCCAGCGCCCACCATGATAATTCGCCCGCCAGAACCGCGTCTCATCGCCGTCCTGCTTCCGCCATTGATGCTTCTGCATGCCGCGATCTTTGCGTGAACTAAAAAAAATCCAATTTCCAAATTCAGTTTCCCACCACATCATTTTCCGTTGTAGATTCCCCCTCATGGGGAATAAAGAGGTGCGCAATGCCTCTAATATACTGGTTTATATCAGTGTTTCCTTTCTTCTAGCGGCTCTCATTTCCCCCCTCCTCTTCAATGCCGGAAAAAGCTTCGTGGAGCCTTCCAAATCCGCAAATCAGCACTTGCGGGATTGCAAGGTTCTACCATCATTCTGCCGGACAATGTTTTCACCACCGTTGCGACAGCGCACGAGTGCACTACCGTTCTTCTGAAGGACGGTGGCGTCAATCAAGTCATCATTCTCGTCCGGGGTTAATCTCCGAAAGCCTCCCTCTGCCACACTCGTAGTTTACTCATCATGCAACGCCGCGCCTTCCTTACCACCACGTCATCCTGCGCCCTCGGATACTTAGGACTTTGGCTCGGTCCTCCTGGTCAACAGGCAAGGTCCCGGACTCACACTCGCCACTCGCGACCCCTGGAATGAACGCACCTAAACTCCTCCCGTGAACTACCACGAAGCAATTGACTGGCTCTACTCGACCCAGATGTTTGGAATCAAGCTCGGGCTTGAGAATCCCACCCGCCTTCTGCGGGACTTCCTCGCCTTCCCAAAACACACTACGAAAGTTATCCACGTTGCAGGCACCAATGGGAAAGGCTCCACCTGCGCTCTCATCGATTCTCTCTCCCGCGGCATCGCCGTGCGCACCGGCCTTTTCACCTCTCCGCACCTTGTTGACTATCGTGAACGTGTTCGTGTAGGCGGAATCGATATCACGGAAGACAAAACTGCCGCCCTCCTTTCAGAACTTCGTGAACTCGTCGCAGACTGGGAACAACATCCGACCTTTTTCGAGCTAACCCTCGCTCTTGCCATGCGACACTTTCGTGAATGCGACTGCGAACTCGTCATCCTTGAAACCGGCATGGGCGGCCGCCTCGATGCCACTACAGCAGTCCCCGCCGACGTTTGCGTTCTCACGCCGATCGCGCTCGATCACACCAAATGGCTCGGCTCTACGCTCACTGAAATCGCCGAAGAGAAAGCAGGTATCGCCGTTCCCAGGAGGCCACTTCTTTCCTCGGATCAGGAACCCGAGGCGAGACTTGCCATCGAACGAGTAGCCAACGAAGCACAAGCACCACTCACCTTCGTTTCCAATCCTCTCTTGGGCTACAACATTAACCTCCCCGGCGAACATCAAAAGCGAAACGCAGCTCTGGCCTGCGAAGCGATGATCTCCTGCGGTTACTCGCTCAATTACGAAATTGTCCACACCGCCCTGGCAAAGGTCCAATGGCCCGGTCGCTTTGAGGCCATCGGAAAACACCTCATCCTCGACGCGGCTCACAATCCCCACGCCGCCCTCGCTCTCGTCAACACTTGGAATTTCGAGTTTCCCGGCAAAAGGGCGCAGATCATTTTCGGCGCGGTCGAAGACAAAGCGGTAGATTCTGTTCTCGAAATCCTCGCCTCAATTGCGGATCACTTTCACTTTGTCCCGGTGAATTCCGTCAGGGGACTTTCGCCCGATTCTTTTGAAGTAGACACGACATCTACCGTCTACGAAAACCTCGCTGACGCCCTCAAAGTTGTCAACCGCATGACCTCACCAGCAATCCTTACCGGTTCACTCTTTCTGCTGGGAGAAGCCAAGGGGATCATCAACGATCTGGAAACGAGATCGACTTCCCAGTAAACTGCTGCCAACTAAACTCTTCCACTAAGGTCCTTGATATGGACCAAGGCGACACTCTTAAGTGGAGCGTTTAGGCTAAGATATTCTTGAGAACCTTCATCGGTTCAACTCCGGTAAGACGTTGATCCAACCCTTGATATTTCAGGGTAAAACGTTCGTGATCAATCCCGAGACAATGCATCACAGTCGCGTTGATCTCGTTAATGTGCACGGAGTCCTTCACCGGATTATAGGAATACTCATCGGTTTCACCGAGTGTGACGCCACCCTTGATTCCTCCGCCCGCCATCCACATACAGAAATTCCGTGGATGGTGATCTCTTCCGTAACGAGTCTCGGTGAGTGCTCCCTCAGAGTATACGGTCCGGCCAAATTCTCCGCCCCAAATAATGAGCGTCTCATCCAGCATTCCGCGTTGCTTAAGGTCAGTTAGGAGAGCTGCACAAGCTTGATCGGTGTCCTTGCACTGATTCCCCATCTCCTTGGGAAGGTTCCCGTGCGAGTCCCAGCCTCGGTGCATAATCTGCACCATCCGCACGCCACGTTCAACAAGTCTGCGGGCCAGAAGCGCACTTGAAGTAAAGGATCCCGCCCGGTGAACATCTTCGCCGTATAAATCCAATGTCGCTTTCGACTCCTTCTTAAAATCTGTCAATTCAGGGACACTTGCCTGCATCCGATAGGACATTTCATATTGGGAAATTCGCGTCTGAATATCCGGGTCACCAAATTTCTCAAAGCCGCGTTGATTAAGTTCTCCCAGAGAATCGAGCATCGCCCGACGATCATCCCGATTTACTCCCGGAGGGTTCTCCAGATAAAGCACCGGATCATTTCCTGATCGTAAAACTACACCACTATGACGCCCCGGTAAAAACCCCGGTCCCCACATCCGACTAAAGAGAGCCTGCGCATTCGAGCCATTCGGGAAGTTTGGCGTCAACGCAACAAAAGCCGGAAGATCACTCGTTTCAGCCCCCAGCCCATATGAAATCCATGATCCCATACTCGGCTTGCCGGGCACTTCGCTTCCAGTCATGACGAAGGTGCAAGCGGGGTCGTGGTTGATTGCATTGGTATGCACCGTTTTCACCACTGCGATGTCGTCAACCATCTTAGCGGTATGCGGAAGTAACTCACTCACCCAACGCCCACATTCCCCGTGCTGGGTGAATTTGAATCGCGAGGGCGCTACCGGAAACTTCGCTTGACCACTGGTCATCGTGGTAATCCGATCTCCAAGAAACTCCTTGGGAAGACTCTTCTGATATTCTTTAAGTAAGTTCGGCTTGTAATCCCAGGTATCGAGCTGCGACGGACCACCATTCATGTGAAGGTAAATCACCGCCTTCGCTTTACCTGCAAAATGCGGAAAGCCAGGTAAAGCCGGATGCACCTCGGATGGCGCGGCGCTGATTCGCGGAGCCCCCATCAAGGAGGCCATGGCAATTCCGCCCAGCCTGATACCAGTGTCACCAAAAAACTGACGACGAGTTTGAAGAAGTTGATTTTCTATGAATGGATTCACAAGGTCGTTAGTTGCGAACGATGGCCTCGTCCATGTTAAGAATAAGGTTTGCGACCAAGGTCCATGCCGCCAATTGCGGAACATCCAAATCAGCCGGAGCTTTCGATTCGCCAAAAGTGATGGCCCTTTTGGCATCCTCGGGAGTTTTTTGATACCGGGCTAACTGTCGTTGATAGAGCTTGGAAACAATTGCCACCTCATCCGAGAAAGGGGCACGAGACAAAACGCTCTTGAAGGCAAAATCAATCCTCGCCGTTGACTCCGGCGAAGCATTCATCATGCGAGTTGCCAACCCTCGCGCCGCCTCGTAATGCTGCACATCATTCAAGAGCTGCAAGGCCTGCAATGGCGTATTACTAGTCTCACGACCCAAACAAGTTTGCTCACGTGCCGGAGCGTCGAAGTTCGTCATTGCTGGATGCGGTGCCGTTCGTTTGAAGAAGGTGTAAACCGAACGCCGATAGAGATCCGAGCCCTTTCCTTGTTTGTAATATCTCGTATTCGATCCCCCGAAAGCCACCGGCTCCCAGATATTCGGAGGCTGGTAGGGGCTTACGCCTTTACCTCCCATTTTCAGATCAATCAATCCACTTACAAAGAGCGCCTGATCACGCAACTGCTCGGCAGCGAGACGAATCCTCGGACCACGAGCCAGCATTCGGTTCGTCGGATCCTGCACCCATCGCGGACTAGCCGCACGGCTTTGCTGACGAAAAGCCCTACTCATCACCAACTCCTGCATTAGGGCTTTGACATCCCATTCTTTTTCCTGAAAACGCAAAGCGAGGTAATCCAGTAGTTCAGGATGACTGGGTAATTCTCCCTGCGTTCCAAAATCGTGACTGGTCTTAACCAAACCAACGCCAAAGACCTGCTGCCAAAAACGATTCACCGCCACGCGGGCAGTGAGTGGGTTCTCAGGAGCAACCAACCACTTTGCCAAGTCGAGACGATTGGCCCGCGCTCCGCCTTTCTTCAGCGGAGGAAGAACCAGTGGAGTATCCGGCTCCACCTTCTCGCCGGGCTTATCGTATTCACCACGTATCATCACGAAGCTTTCGCGGGGCTTTGCGAGATCCTTGAAGACAAAGGTCGAGGGAATACTCGCATCAAAGGCCGCTTTTTCTTTACGAATCTTTTCCAAATCTCCATTGACCGAGGTAAAGGCATCACGTGTCGAGTGGCAAACATTCTCAAGATAATATGACCGAATCTGCGCTAACTCTTCAGGCTTGCGGACTTTTTCGGGTCCTTCCTTCAACCATCCCCTTAGTTTACCTTTCGCTTCCGGAGTATCCTTCCCTTTCCGTGACTTTCGCCAAGCCATCAAAGAAAGATTCGGGTCCGAGGCTGGATCGGTGACGCCTTCAACTCCGAAATCATCAAAGTAAGCCGTTCCGCCGTGCACGGTGAAGGCAAAGCCCACGACCTTGGCTCCAGTCGAGAGCCCCATCTTTTCACCCGGGACTTCAAGACGAACCCACTCTCCTTTCTTTGGCAGGTCTCCAGCACGATACCGTTCTGTGGTTCCTTTCTTTCCAAAGTCAATTACGTCAGCCCCCCACAAGGCTCGGTGACTCCAACCACTGGTATGGAACTGAATCATAACCTCTTCCGGCGGATCTTTAGGATCGAGATAGACATGGAGGAAGAACTTCGCATTCGGCGCAACAAACAAAGGAGCGGCTCCCGCCTGATAGTAATCCTGCGCCATCGCCGGACCGCCTCGCTTCAATGATTTCTCTCCGCTATTTACCGGGAAATCTACAAGTGTTAGAGGATGCCCTGACGATCCTACCTCCGCCCCTTTCGGAAAGGCATCGTCAAACCAAACCTGTTCCTGCACCGCCTTGGGAGGACGTGGTTTTTTCTCGGCTGGATCTTTATAAGTCAGCGATTTCGCGATCTCGGTCGTCTTCTTCGCAAGAACTTTTTCCCGTTCCGAGAACGCCTTCATCTTTTCATCATAGTCCGGGCTCTTCACTTTGATTACCGGCTGCGTGAGTAACTTGTTTCCGTCCATCGCCGGATCGGCATTGGAGTTAAAGAAAGCATAAAGCGAATAGAAATCCTTGGAAGTGATCGGATCGTATTTGTGATCATGACACACCGCACAGCCAGCTGTCAGACCCAACCAAACCTGCGCCGTGGTGCTCGCCCGATCAACAGCATATCGAAAGACGAATTCCTTCGCGATACTACCACCTTCACCGGTGGTGACATTACAACGATTGAACCCGGTAGCCACCATTTGCTCCTGGGTCGGATTCGGCATCAAGTCTCCGGCTAGTTGCTGGATTGTAAATTCATCGTAGGGCAAGTTCTTGTTAAACGCCCCAATCACCCAATCCCGATAAGCCCACATCTGACGCTCGTTATCGAGGTGCATTCCATGAGTGTCTCCATAACGCGCCGCATCCAACCAATGCCGCGCCATTTCCTCACCGTAGCGATCTGAAGCGAGGTATCGCTTGACCATTTTCTCGTATGCGTTGGCTGATCGATCATCAAGGTAAGTCTCGACCTCCTCAATCGAAGGCGGCAATCCGGTCAATGCAAAACTCACTCTCCGAATCAAAGTCGTACGATCCGATTCTGGGGAAAAGGCCACACCTTCTCTTTCCAAACCAGCCTCGACGAAGCGGTCGATCATCGTTCCCTCTTTCCCTGGAATCTCCCCCTTCACCGGAGCCTCAAAAGCCCAGTGTCTCTGATACTCCGCTCCTTCAGCAATCCATTGGCGGATGATCGCCTTCTCTTCCGAAATCAGCTGCTTGTGCGAATCCGGCGGAGGCATGACATCATCCTCGTCCTTGGTGATGATCCGCAGCCACAACTCACTCTCATCAGGCTTTCCGGGAACAATCGCTGGCTTCCCCCGCTTCTTTTTTTTGAACGCCCCCTCCAGGGTATCGAGCCGCAGCTTGGCCTCCCGGGTTTCTTCGTCGAAGCCATGACAGGCAAAACACTTGTCCGAAAGAATCGGGCGAATGTCCTTATTGAACGTAAGAAACGATTTTGCACACGCCTGCGACGCCAGAATTAGAAAAAGCAATACGTGGAAAAGCTTCACAATAATGTTTAAGCAAAATACCGCAATCGCCGGAAGACTAGAATGCTCCGATATGCCTTATCAAGGCCTCCCGGATTTTCTTAAAGAACTCTGAAGGTTCCCCCAGATCACGTTCATCATAGTGAGTTACCCAGCTCATCGGACGGGTCGAACTTGTCAGCCAAATTTCCTCAGCCTCGTTCAGAACCTCAATCGGCCAACGCCCTTCTTCGACTTCCCTCATCTCAAGGAACGCTTCACGCACCGTTCCAGGCAGGCACCCGCACTCCAGAGCCGGTGTGCAAATCTTCCCATCCTTTACAAAGAAGACGTTCGACATACTCCCTTCGCAAAGCTCCCCCTTGGTATTCGATAAAATCGCTTCATCTGCCCCCGTCTCCTTAGCTTTGGCCAATGACAGCATGTTTTCAGCGTAGGAGCAGGTCTTGGCGTGACACAGCGGGCTCTTTTCGTTGCGACAAAGATCCACGAGAGTAATCCGCGCAGTTTCTCCCCGTTCCGGCAAAGGCACCGCCGTCACCAGTTGATTGTTCCCGAGCGTAATTCGAATCCTCGCCTCTCCCTGCGCCAGACCATTTTCATCAAGAACCATCCGCATTGCCTCTACAAGGATGATTTCCTCCGGCACCTCCACTCCCAGGAGATCAGCGGAATTTCGAAGTCGCTTTAAATGACGTGGCCAGGAAACAATCCGTCCATCCTTCGCCAGAATGGTTTCAAATACGCCCTCCCCTCGAAGCAGACAGGAATCAAACGGTGAAATTTTCACCTCGCCGTCGAAAAGTAAACGTTCGTTCCACCATACGATCATGGACACTTCATAAATCAGGCCCTATCCCAACCACAAGCCTTGAACTTTCTCGCTCACTTTCATCTCGCTAAAAATAACGACGCATCCCGCGTGGGCGCACTTCTGGGTGACTTCGTTCGAGGCCCCCGGAAAGCCTCAGGACGCAATTTCCAGATAAGATCATTGACGGCATCATGCTTCATCGGGCCGTGGATTAATTCACCGATGGCCATACCTCATTCCTTGTTGCCAGAAATTTCTCACACCCGAACTCGAAGCCCTGGTGCCGCGGATGCACGCCGAAAACTGGCTCGGCAGCTATGGCACCATCGACGGTCTCGCCCTCACCTTCCGCCGCGTTAGCTCACGCCGAACATTTCTCAGTCCACTCGTCGGAGCCGAAAAAGACCTCACTTCCCACTACCATTCCCTCGGTAAAGCCATCTGCATATTCTGTCCACAAGTCATGGAGTTCGCAGAGATTTGTTGCTCCTAACTCAAAAGCGACTTTGCCATCTCGCGGACTTCTCTCCCTCCGCCTCCAAGCATCCGAACCAACTCATCAACTCGCTCTTCTCCGGCGACTTCAACGAGTGAGGAAATAGAGCGACCTCCCTCCACTCGTTTCTCCACCAGAAAATGATGGTGCGCCACGGCTGCCACTTGCGGAAAGTGCGTAATCGAAACCACTTGATGCCGCTCACCCAGACTCGCCATTTTCTCGCCCACCGTCCGAGCAATTTCTCCGCCGACATTGGCGTCGATTTCATCAAAAACCATCAAAGGCGTGCTATCCTGATCAGCTAGGGCATTTTTCACCGCCAGCATCACTCGGGAAATCTCCCCGCTCGAAGCGACCTGCCGGAGTGGCTTAAGCGGCTCTCCCGGATTCGGACCGAAGAGATAATCGACATTTTCCAGACCATGCGGGCCCGGTTCCTCCCGGGCTTCCAACTGCACTTCAAACTCAGCTTGCTTGAAGCCCAAATCAACAAGATGGGATCTCACTTCATCCGCCAAAGCTGTGGCATGCTTCTTGCGCCTCGCGCTCATCTTGCGAGCCGTGGATCGAAGAGTCTTCATCGCGCCATCCATAAGATCTTTCAAACCCTTGAGATACTCTTCCCGGTTATCCGAACTAGCTAGTCGTTGCCGGGCTTCCTCTGCATGCTCGATGACATCCTCCAAACCAGGTCCGTATTTCCGCTTCAGGTTCTCCATCAAATTAAAGCGATCCTCCACCTCGCGCACCTCTTCCGGATCTAGTTCCAACTCACCAAGATAATCCGCTAGCCCACGCTCCAATTCCTGCATCTGAATATTTGCGCCTTCCACTTCATCGGAGAGCTCTTTGATCGCCGGATCAATCGATGAAAGCTCCACCACGGTGCGCTGCAATTCCTCCAATCCTGAATTCACCGTCGTCGATAACAGCTGAACCGCCTTCCCGGCCAGCTCGCCAAGACGACTCGCATTACTCGTGCGACGATAACGCTCTTCCAACTCTTCCTCTTCGCCTTGCTTCAATTCAGCCGAATCAATTTCCTCCACTTGAAATCTCAAAAGCTCTTTTTCCTGATCACTAATCTCGCGCTGCGCTCGCGCCGTTTCGTAATCATCTGCAGCTTGCCGCCAGCTCGCCCACTGGTCACGATAGCCCGCCATTTCTTTTCCCGCACCGCTATAGGCATCCAACATCGCCAGCTGCCGCTCTGCCGAAAGCAAGGACTGGTGATCGTGCGGCCCGTGAAGATCCACCAGATGTTGCCCGATTTTCCGCAACACACCCAAAGTCGCCGCTCCATTATTCACAAACTGCTTGTTCGAACTCATACCGACCATGCGCCGAATGATCAGCTCGTTTTCATCGCAAGAATCGAGTCCGACTTCTTCAAGGATGGCATCGATGGCACTCGAATCACTCAGATTAAAAATCGCCTCGACATTACATTGCTCCTCGCCAGTGCGAATCAACCCTTTATCAGCCCGCTCTCCTAATACCAGTTTGAGCGCACCCACGATCACCGACTTGCCCGCACCGGTCTCCCCGGTCACCCCCACCAATCCACTTCCGAGTTCCCATTCCAGTTGATCAACGAGGGCGAGGTTACGAATCTTGAGAAGAGTGAGCATTCCGTTTTGCGATGAGGAGGCGATTATGCAAGGCTTTCGTCCAGTTGCAACCATGAGCACGTGTTCGGATCAAAGCCGCTTCCTTTTTCTGGGCACCGCCACCTCGGTCGGCGTGCCAGTCATCGGCTGTCCTTGCCCGACTTGCACCTCGGATCATCCCCATGACCGCCGTCTCCGCAGCTCCGCCCTCATCGAAGGCCCTTGGGGCCGTCTTCTCATCGACACCGGCCCCGACCTTCACGAGCAAGCACTCCGCGAGAACATTACCGCCGTCGACGCCGTACTCTACACCCACGAGCACGTCGATCACGTCGCGGGTTTTGATGAAATCCGCGCCTTCTGCTGGCACCGCAACGATCCCCTCCCGCTCTACGGATCTCCAGAAACCCTTGGCGGCCTCGACCGCATGTTCCCCTGGGCCTTTCTCAACAAAGGCGAACAACGTGGTTACGTCCACCCCGACCCACGCCCTTTTGAAGATGCCTTTGAATTCAACGGCCTCAAAATCACCCCAATCGAAGTTAAACACGGCTGGGTTCGCACCCACGGCTTTCGCTTCAATTTCCCCGATCACCTTTCCCTAGCCTACCTCCCCGACGTCAAAACGATCCCACCTGAGTCCCTCGCCCTCCTTCAGGACCTTGACATCCTCATCATCGACGCCCTCCGCTACAAAGATCATCACACCCACATGACTATCCCCGAGGCCCTCGCCATCATCGAGGAACTCAAACCCCGGCAATCCCACTTCACTCATCTCTCCCACGAAATCAACCGCGAGGAAGTCTCCGCCTCTCTCTCACCAAATGTTTCACTGGCATACGACCGCCTCAGCCTTAATCTTCTCAAATAATGCGCCTCCTCCTTTTTCTTGCCCTGATCGTTCCGGCCCTCGCCGCCCCGGCACCGCTCCAATCCGGACACATCCTTGTCGTCTACAATAGCAACTCGGAAGATTCCAAAGAGTTGGCCGAGTTCTATTCGCTGATGCGGAAAATTCCAACTACGCAGATCGTCGGAGTTTCCACCACTGAGAAAGCCACCATCGACCGCGCCACTTACAATAAAACCATCCGCGATCCCCTTCGCCAAAAATTCACCGAGTCCAAATGGTGGACTCTTTCCAAAGACGTAAATGGCACAACTATTCCTACTCAAAGCCACATCCGTAGCATCGTCCTCATGCGGGGCTTGCCTCTTCGCATCAGCCGAAGCGAAGCAAGCGCCGAAGAACTCGCCAAAGTAAAACAATTTGGCAAGAACACCGAAGCCTCGATTGATTCAGAGCTCGCCCTTATCGGGGTCGATCCCTATCCCATTGCTGGCCTCATCCCCAATCCCTTTTTCAAAAAGGATCTCCCTTTCATCCAATCCAACCTCGACCTCATCTATCTTGTCGGTCGCCTCGACGGCCCCACCCAGGATCACTGTAAGCGCATGGTTCTTGATTCACTGGAAATTGAAGAAAAAGGACTCTGGGGTCGTGCCTACATCGACCACGCACTCAAAGGTGGAGGCTTTGCCATCGGCGATCAATGGATGAGCGCCATCGTCACAAAGAACCTCGAAGTCGGTATTCCAACCGTCGTCGACCGACAAAAGAACACCCTCACCAGCCACTATCCCATGACCGATGCCGCTCTATATTTCGGATGGTATACTTATCATCGGAACGGCCCCTTCTTAAACCCGATGATGAAATTCAAACAAGGCGCTGTTGCGGTTCACCTCCATTCCTTCAGCGCGGAGCAACTCAACAATCCCGCTAAAAATTGGACCGCCGCTCTGATCGACCGCGGAGCCGCCGCCACTCTCGGTAACGTCTGGGAACCCTACCTCCAGGCCAGTCACGACTTTAGTATATTCCATGACAGACTCCTCAAAGGATACTCTCTCGTCGAGTCAGCCTACATGGCGATGAATGTCATCTCCTGGCAAAGTGTCGTTATCGGTGACCCACTTTATCGTCCTTACAAAAAGTTTAACGAGACCCTCTCCGACTTCAAAGAAGATCGTGACTTCAAAGCCATTCGCCTGGCCCGGAATCGATGGGCGGATGCAAAAGAACGGCAGGCCAATCTCGCCCAGGCGTCCAAAAAGTTCAAAAGCGGCATCATTCAGGAACACTTTGGCATGCAGGAACTCGAAGAAGAAAATTGGGAAGCCGCCACCGATTCATTCACCAAAGCCAGAGACCTCTACCAAAACCCCGCCGACAAACTCCGGCAAGACCTCCATCTCGTCGAACTCAACCGCCGCCAGAAGAAACACGGCGAAGCGCTCATCATTCTCAAGAAAGCCAAAGCTACCTATGAAGACCTCTCCGAGGTCAAATCAGTCGATGGCCTCATTACAATTCTGGATCCCCCGGCTCCGCCGCCTGCCAAAAAGAAATGACCTACGCGCAGCTTCTCAATGATTGCGTCCCAGCCACCAGCCTTGTGGCGGAGAATTTGGCTCGACCAAATTTCGACGAAATCGAAATCCAATCCCATTGGTTCGCCGGACATTTCTCCCGTAAGCACACCGCCAGCCACGGCCAACGCTACCAGAAAAAAATAAGCTAAGCGGCCATCCTGGCCGCTTAGCCCCCAACCAAGTCCCTCCATGTTCAAAAAAATCAACAAACAACTCCCGCCTGAAACTTCTCGAAGCCATCTCAGGGCTGAAACTCCATTCCAATTGCAGAGACCAAGAGCACCTAAAAAAGGTCTGATTGCTGATTAATACTTGAATTTCTCTCGTGAGAGTAATGTGAATAACTCCTCTCGATTCCATTTTTTTCCTACGGAAAGAAGGCCATCGGAAAGAAATTTCTTCCCATCCCCCCCCTTTCACCCCTAAGTCCGGCCCGTGTCCAAGACTCTGATCATCGCTGAGAAGCCCTCTGTTGCTACAGATCTCTCCAAAGCCCTCTCTAAAAAACTCGGCAAGTTTACTAAGAAGGGAAAGTCCCGTGATGCCCAGTATTTCGAGAACGATCAGGCGATGATCACCTCCGCAGTCGGTCATCTTATCGAGCTCAAAATGCCCACCGGACCCAACGGAAAGAACCTTCCGTGGAATTTCGACGTCCTCCCGGCCATCCCCAGCAATTTTGCCCTCCAG
>Ga0115013_10001278_pt1 | contig 14721 bp, 16 predicted proteins | sample SouAtlMetagenome_2_FD_88686 | JGI IMG/M metagenome (GOLD analysis project Ga0115013, IMG submission 88686) | Marine eukaryotic phytoplankton communities from Atlantic Ocean - South Atlantic ANT15 Metagenome | ecosystem: Environmental > Aquatic > Marine > Oceanic | place: South Atlantic Ocean...
GTGGCGGAGATTTTGACAATCCTTCGTCGGAGTCTGTTGTTGAGAGCCCCCAGAGATTCTGCTGCTGCTACAAAGGCATAACCGAGAAGAACGGCAGTTCTTGCTACTAAGCAGCTTGATTGCTGCTCGATCCAGTCCACCCATCTATCTCGCTCACGCCTCTAGTATTATTATAGATTATTGACGAGTGTCAAAGATGTTGACACACAAAAAAAAGGCAGCTGCATTCCCTCTTCTGAATTCTCGTGTGTCACAAAAAAAACTCATGTAGTTCCTTTTTCGGGGCAATATTGGTAAATATAGATCTTCATCATTTCCTCGTATATCGGCTAGCATTCAGACCTAGTTACACTTCAATCTCTGCTGTTCACACACAATCGCATTATTGGTATTTGCAACATTCTCGGCTTGAGACAACGAGTTCAGCGTTCAAGCTGCCTTGTAATATGAATACATCAGTATTGAGTGCTTTCGGCCTCAGGGTAAAGGTTTAGTTTTTCAGTTGCAAGATCTATTTCTTTAAACTTGATCATTCTGGGGCAAACATTTCAATCACCAACACTACAATCCTAATTGTTGAGGGTATAAACGCTCCTAGTAACGCCATTCAGATGAATGTTCACGAATATATTAGATTGGTTCCGAGCACACGAAATCGAAAACTCTCTAGAATGATCAACTCAGTACGAAGAACAGTAGAGTAAAAGCAGTTTTTAAAAGTTGGTGCGTCTATGATGCTCATTTCGATTATAACCATGCGGTTTCTAAAAACCATGGTTGTTCTCTCTGGCAATTTATCTAGTAGTAGTAAGAGTCGTCTGAAGATACCTTGACACGGTCCTGGATGTCGTCTTGTGCCATGTATTTTTGTTCTAGTGGTTTGTTGTCAACAGAGGTTGTCACGGCCTGCACCTCCTCGGCAAAACTTCGAACCAACCAACGAATGGCCTGACGACCGATCGAGTTGTCGCCTCTGATCTCGGGTGTCTGGTCTTCCGACGCCAATAGAGCTGCTAGTTTGTTGGGGTACTCTGGCGGTGGCGCGTACTTGACCTGGAATACATTGCAGCCATCAGCGATGTAATCAAGAAGGACGTCATCAACGGTCTTAATTTCATCGCAGAGACCCTTTTCTAAGGCAGCAGGCCCAAACCAGGTCTCTCCGGTAGCGACTTCGTCAATGTTCAATTGAGGACGGTTTTGTTCAACCCATCCCTTGAAGAGTTCGAAAATTTCGGCAATATCTTCCTCTGACTTGGCCAAATCTTCTTTGGTAATCTTTTTGGTAGGAGTCAGTGTTCGTTTGAATTTTCCAGCAGTCACGGTTTGGAATTGGCTGTAAATTGCAACAGAATAGACGCGAATTTAAAAATTGGAAGGACGAAGGAACGAGCGAGTAATTGGGTGAGAAAGAAAGTTAAAAATGAGAATAACTTTTACCTGCTCCTGATTCAGAGCCTACGATTTTTGCCACATGCGCATAGGCCTATTTTGATAAAAAATTCTGTAGTACTCACATTCCTTCTTCTTTTAGGCGCTCATAGACGTTCGGGACCTCCGAAATAACCCCAATACTACCAATGACGGCAAACGGACTGGCAATGATCTTATCAGCAACACAGGACATCATGTATCCACCAGATGCTGCTACCTGCTCGACGGCAATCGTTAGTTTCAATCCCTTTTCTTTGAGGCGAACAAGCTGGCCAGCGGCCAGACCGTATCCGGTGACGGTTCCACCCCCCGACTGGAGGACGATCAGAGCCTCGTCTCCGGGCTGAGCGTTGCGAATGACGCCAGTAACCTCCTCACGGAGTTCGTTGAGCTGCGATGCCTGAACATCACCGGGAAAGTTCATGACAAAAACCGATTTCTGGTGTGTGTCGTCGGTGCCTGCCTTAAGGAGAGCCGATAGGGGGCGTTCTTCGATGGACATGAGGAGACTTCCGGTTCCACGAACACCAATGTCTCCCAATAAGGCATTACGGAGACCAATGGCTCGCTTGGGACCAACAGCCGCTAGAACCTGTTGGATAAAATCGAGCTCGAGCTCCTTTAGCTCGGTCTGGAGTTTTGTAACCTCCTTGATCAGCTCCTCCTTCTTGGGAGCGCCCTTGGGTGCGGGTGCCTTTTTCTTATCGCTTTTTTTCTCTTCTTTCTTTTCATCAGATGCCTCGGCCTTGGTGGCATTTACATCTTCTGTCTTTTCCTCGACCTCCACGTCAATGACACTGTTGTCTTCGGCATTCATCTTCTCGGCAGCTTCGCCCAGCTTGGCCAACTCAACGTCCATTGCCACGGCTGCTAGGGTGCTTTCGACCTTTTGAAGTGCTTCAAACTTATCCTTGCCCTGTTTTAGGTACTTCTTTTCGATTCGGATCAGCTTTGCCTTGACACGGGGAGCCAGGAATTCGGCAACGGTCGATCCCTCGACGTTGGGTTCGGCATTCAAAGCCAGTCCCAGAGCCCGATCAAAGGCCTTGGTTCGAAAATCTGCAGCCGCCTTGGCCTTAGAATCGGTGGCCTTGGTGATGGAAAAATCGTAGGCATCAAAACGCTCGTTCATGTTGGTGATCTTGAGAAATTCCCGCTGGGGAATACCCAAGTTTTTCGGCAGAGGTGGTGGCCCGGGTGGTGGTCCAAAGGGGTTCATGGGACCGGGCTTGCGGGATCTTCCACCGGTGCTGGAATACAAATCATTGTAGAGCTCAGTGATGGCGGTAGCACCCTCTTGTGCCTCATCATCGCCCATACCGCCTGCCTTTTGAGCCTTTTTGAACTGCGAGAAGAAAAAGAAAATGACGGCGGCCGAAAATATGGCGGGAATGGAGGCGTCGATGACTTTTTCGGCAAAGTATGTAAAGAGGGAGCTTGAAGTCACCGACTCAAAGGAGGCAGCGGCCATGTGCATCGCACTCCCAAAGGCAGCGCTGGACGCTTCTTCCATGGCGGGAGGAGGTACGGCTGAGAGAGCGCTCTCGGTGGGTCGAAAAGAAACCGCTCTGGAAGCAGTCGGAGCAAAGGCCGACGAAACACCAATCGAGGAAAGAGCCAACGCCGAGGTCACGGCTGCTTGTTTGAAGAATGCCATGATTGTAGCTATTTTTTATGGACTTGTGATCCCAAACTTTCGAAGCTACTTCTGTAAGCAACTAAGAGAAATAGTAGACATAGATGAGATCCTTTTGTCTTGGTGTGTGGATCGTTAAAGGTCAGCAAATATCGAGTCAGACAGAGATATCCGTATCACGATGACGACTGAACTTTTAAACCGGGAGCAGAACACGCGCCCAACGCGCACGTTGCGATTGGGAATTTTATGCACTCGAATGAATCGAAGGACTGGTTTTTAAAGGATTTTTTGAAAACAGAGCCGGCCAAGTAGCTCTTCGCGCCAAAGAAATCATCCATATTCTGTAGAAGTTTGGTATATTGTGTACGAGCAGGTATGTACAGTTGCCTCGATGTTTTAACAACACACGAGTCAGAAAGAGGGCATCGTTTCGATTACATTCCCCACAATAATAATTGTTTGGCAACCATCAACCTCCTTCTGTCGCTCTCTCACAACAACTCATCAACACAAACACACGTCGAATTTTTGCAAAGATGATGGCAACCGAACAACCCGTAGCTCACATGGAAGAGCAGCAACAGAACTATGACGAAGGAGAAATGGGAGAAGGCGAGGAAGAAGTGAGTCGAAATTTGTATCCCCGTGCTGTTGGCATCAAATTTTTGGAAATCGCGTTTTTTTCCCTCTCACAAATCTGTCTCTCGATAACGTCTCGAACCTTTTGTCATCGATAATTTTTTAGATGTCGGGTACGGTGTATCAACCCCTCGATATCCTCTCCGAACACGGAATTGCCTCCAACGATCTCCAAAAGCTGCAGAATGCCGGTTATCACACGGTCGAATCGGTACGTGGAACCAAACTGTTAACAAAAAATTTGATCTTCTGTCGTAAACCGAGCTGTCTTGTGGAAGACTCCTTGGCATATCAAGACATTCATAGCTTACACTATACATTGATTGGTATGATTTCAATTTCGCTTTTCTTGTTGAATCTTGTTTTGCAATCGAAACAACATAATATTCCCGCAACCGGATTGGTCACGAAACCAACATCTGTTTCTCCTATTTTTCTTTCTTCGGAAACGCATAGATTGCCCATGCTACGACCCGCAAGCTATCGGATGTCAAGGGAATCTCCGAGGCTAAGGTCACAAAACTGAAGGAAATCGTCAAAAATTTGGTCTCGATGGAATTCAAGACCGCAGCAGACGCCTTAGAGGACCGTCAATCTATTGCACTTCTCACCACGGGATCGGTCGAGATCGACAAGCTCCTGGAGGGAGGCATCGAAACCGGATCCATCACCGAAGTCTTTGGGGAATTTCGAACCGGAAAGACCCAGCTATGCCACACGTTGTGCGTGACCTGCCAGATGCCCATCAACGAGGGCGGAGCGGAGGGAAAGGCCATTTATATCGACACGGAGGGATCCTTCCGACCGGAGCGTCTCCGGGCCATTGCTGAGCGTTTTGGTCTAGATCCCGCCGTTGCCCTGGAGAATGTTGCCTGTGCTAGGGCACACAACTCGGAGCACCAGATGGAACTCCTCAAAGTAGCGGCAGCGATCATGGCCCAGGACCGATACGCCCTCCTGGTGGTTGACTCGGCAACCGCTCTATTCCGAACAGACTACACCGGCCGTGGGGAGCTCTCGGAACGACAGATGCAAATGGGTCAATTTCTTCGACAGCTAACACGACTGGCGGAGGAATTTGGAGTCGCCGTCTTCATCACCAATCAGGTCGTGGCCAATCCCGACGGCATGTCCTTTGCCAAGGACGCAACAAAACCCATTGGTGGAAATATTATTGCCCACGCCTCGACAACAAGGCTGCGTCTGCGAAAGGGGAGAGGAGAGAATCGCATCATGTCGGTCTACGATAGCCCCAGTCTTCCCGAAGCAGATTGCCAATTTGCCCTCTCGAATGCCGGAGTCTGCGATGCGACGGAGTAAACGGAATGTTCCAGCTCTTAGTATAGCAGGCAACTGACTAGCGAAGTGCTAGTAGATCCTATGTAATGCATTAGATCTGTGAAGAAAATAAAATTTTGGTGAGCCTGCAGGAAACGGACGAAATTGGTTGGAACCTGTAGCCACGAATTCATGCTACGGGACATTAATTCTGTAGATGCGTGTCTAATTAGTTAAAAATGACATGGCCCAATACAATACATGCTGTTCGGAAACAATAAATGGTAATGATACTGTACTTCATAAGATGGAATAGGACTATAGATTGAAACAAGAATGGATCTCTATTACACAGGTAGTGTTTTTTCTAGGTAGTATGTGGCTCGCAATGTCTTTTTTTGACGTTTGCAAGTTTATTTCCGAAGTCACTGCCAAAATTGGCAATATTTTGTGACGTTTGCGATTTTGTTCATCTATATCATTCCGAAAACTAAGTGGAAGTACTAAAATTGATACAGGATGGGACCTGTCGCAGCTGATTGTAAAACAATCCAGTGACAACCAAGCATGCGATTTCCCCCTTCCTCGATTGCCAATACTGCAATCAAATGCGATTCGGAATCAATTTCAATCTTTGCACATGAGACTTTCTCGCGTGTCCACGCCCGTCACAGGGTTGGTGCCCTTGGCGGTAGGATGCCCGCACAAATATTTCTGTTGGTCCTTGCGCAGAAAGGTTTCACTCCAATCAGAACCCTCAATATCGGAGACTCCCTCGAACAAGGTCGCACCGCTCACGTAGACCTCCTTCATAATGGTATTGTGAAGGTTGGCCCTGTTGAACTGAGCCATTTCAACGTTTGCCAGTGTCATATCGGCGTCCTGGAAGTTACTTCCGTCCAGTGTGGCGTCGAAAAAGGAGGCTCCCACCAGGTTGCTCCCCCGAAAGTCCGAGTCTCTGACAATACTCTGTTGAAAGGCCACCCCCTTTAGGTTTTGTTTGCTGAAATCGGATCGGTCCAAATTAACCCCTCGCGTAATGGCAATTGTTCTTCCGGACTGGAGCGTCGAGGCACCGCCGGTGGTGATCTATACAAAACGATCCTCAGACAAGATAACAATTACGTGAGTGTCAGTCATTCAAAAAGGAGGAATCAATACGCATGGCAGCCGGATTTTGTTCATCATTTGCTTGATAGAAGCGGGGCTTTTTTCGAATTATTTTGCAAAGACGTAAAATTTGTTCCAACTCACCTTGGCGTTTGCAGCGGTGGTCGCTCCTCCCTCGGGGGCATCGGCAAGAGCTGGTTGGGCCATGCAAAGGGTCGATGCGAGAGCAATAGCGACCGTGCTGGCTTTGGCAATCTGGAAAAAGTCCAAGGAATTCTTTTCAAAATCCTCTGTTCGAGAAGAAGCGTCCATGCTGGTTGAAAATCGCGAAGAAGAAGCATCGTGTAAAGTCGATGCAAATCCATTCGCGCTTCCGGCAAAAGCAATCAGAACGGCGGCACTGGCGCCAAACAAGGGATTAGAGACAGTTTTCATCGTGTGGATTGTGTGGTTTTTCCTTGCTTGGTTTGGAATAATATAGAAGATAGATTCTTCTCTTGTTGTTTCAACAGAAGATACTACAGTGTCTTTCGAATATGCAGCGACAAAACGTCTGTCTGATACGAAATAATCTGCTACAAGTTTGCGTTTCTCAGATCATGTGCTGTCAAATGCTTGTCAGAGACGAGAGTTATGAAGCTGCCCCCCTCTCTGCTCACAACAAAATCGCACACATCATCGAAGAACGAAACTCAGATTCCACGAACACGTGGGTGTCCGTCCGTCGAAGGAAAAAATGAATCACGAAGAGATGGGAATGGACGATTTCAAATGGAACGTCGAGTTTTCCCGTTTTCATTTTTCTCTTTGTGACGTTCAAATTCCATCATTTCCGTCGGACGTGACAGCTCTCTTTTGCATGCCATTTCATTGCATGGAGCAAGTAACAACGAGAGTGCCAATATCGATATACAAGTTCCATGAAAATGCGTCACAGAACGAACGATTTACAGCAGCTTCCGTAAGAACTATGCAATGGGGGTCATCATCGTAGTATGAAATGCATGTTTTGTGAATAAGATACACTCAATTTTTTGGTGAATTTCGTTCACTGCTCGATTTTTTGCCACAGAATTGCAACCGTATCGAATCCAAAATCATCAAAAGCAACAACGAAATCCAAGAACAGAAACAAGGGCAAGACAATGACACTTTCTCAACAACAAAAGCCGGGCAGTCTTAAAACCTGGTGGAATGCGGCATTCTATGTCCTGTCGGGTTGCTGCCAGCCCCTCTTGGTGACGCTATTGAAAGAGGCAGGTCTCGCGGATTCCAAGTGCCAGATATACATGCTATTTTATTATATCTTGCAGGCAATTTCCACCCTTCCTGTCTTGTTAGGTGATGCACGGCAGTCGAGCTGGCCGACACGGCGTTCCGTATTCAAGGCGAGCGGGTATGTATAGTATCGTGCCAACAAGTCGAATATGATGGTGGTGTTGTGGATTGCAACTATTTCTCTCTATGACTAACCACCATGTATAATATTAACATCATGCATGTGCTTATGCGTGTATTTATTTGTTGGTTTTACAGAATTGCAACCTGGGATATTCTTTCGACGACACTCAATTACACAGGAGCATCCATGTCGGGCCCAACAATATTTGCTATTGTCTATTCGTCCGTGACCATATGGACGGCGGTCTTTTCGCAGCCACTGTTGGGCCGAAAAATGAATCTTTGGCAATGGATAAATATCTTCACGGTGTTTGGTGGACTGGCCATAACAGCAACCGATTCGGTAAACATGGGTAGCAACGTGCTCGAGGGGACCTGTCTGATTATATTGGGATCCTTGATGCATGGTTTGACCTATGTAATGAGTGAGGCCGTCATGACAGTGGGAGACGAAAAACTGACGGTCCTGCAAAACAATTTTGTTCAGGCCTCAGTTGCCGCGACGATTTTTGTCGCTTGGCAGCTCTTGTATACAGTCTCTCACTTTGAGGATAGTGTCTGGAAACCCATGCAGGCTTCCGGAACGAGCATTGTCTACGCACTTCTCCTTCTTTTTGGATTTGGTGCTTCTAACGTGGTGCACTCGGTGACATTTTTCCACACCCTTCTTCATTTTCCCGGTGGGGCAACGAGTGCTGGGGTCATGAAAGGACTGCAGGCGGTCTTGGTGTTTATTTTTACTAATTTTTTGTACTGCAACCGGCTGGGGGGATCGGAGATGTGCTTTTCGGACACGAAACTGGTTTCTCTATTGACGGTGTGCGGGGGTGTTCTAGGATACGGGTATGCCACCAGCAAGAACTCACAGCAAAAGAATCTGTTGGCGACCAAGAAAGAGCCCGGAATATGTTACGAAACCACGACGTTGATCCCTGCAGTTTCTCCTTGAGAGTTCTTGTCAAATAAACTTTGTTGGTGGATAGCACAGTTTGGTTCTGGATAGAGAAATATATACATAAACACACACACATGTATAAATCACGAAAAAACGGAGTGATCTGAGCTTGCTCCCTGAATTTTTGTTTCTAGTTTCACACTTTTGCAATAAAAAAATCCGACATTCTGCTACAAATTGTGAATCATCCGGCCCGGATTGTATGCTATTTGGTAGGTTTTAAAATGTCAAACGGAAAACAACAAATGCGACTCGAAATTGAAAATGAATGGAAAAGAGAAGCGACTCATACCAGAGATTTTCAAAATGAACCAACTAAGCAAATTGAATTGCACAATAAAAGGCAGAAAGAAAAAGTAAAGAGTATTTTTTAGTATAAGAGATTTATATATTTCATTGGAGTCATCGCACGGGCTGATGTTCTTGCGTAGAGCATGCCTCATTTTATGCTGCAGAAGTGGTTTAAGGTTTCACTTCTTCTTTTTTCTCTTATTTGTAGCTAGCTGCTGCGATTTGCCGACTGATGCTATCCAAGCACCAATCAAGCTGTTGTCGTTCAAGTGTGTAGGCTTGAAGACGCGCAAATCGATTCATTACTTTTCGATTCCGTTCGCTTTTAGAGTAAATTTGATGGTTATCGAAAGTATCATCCTGATTTAGTTGGACATGGGGATTCCAGGATCATCGGGGGTCTGTTTATTCGGTCGATTCTGGTTTTCAACCTCTTGCTTGGAATGGTAGGGCCGTCCACTAGCAGACAAACCTCGCTTCAGGTGCTGTCGCTCCCACCATCCACCGGTCTCTGCCAGTGGCTCATCTGGTTGCACTTTCCTGGGTCTCATCTTCAAGCCATTCATCGTGTGGATCGTTGCACCGGTCTGCATCCCAACGTCATCGGGACTTCCCTCGAACTCGAAATCAAAATTCTTTATCAGGACAGAAAAGGTTACTGATGCTTCGATGACAGCAAATTGATCACCTACACACTTTCGCGCTCCACCACCAAAGGGTAAGAAGGCAAAGTCTGACGCAGACTCGTTCGGGTATAGGCCCGTAACCTTGTCAGGATCGTAACCAGCCCATCCCGGGATTTTGGGGTTCTTGTAAGGCCGCTCCCACCTGGTTGGGTCAAATTCGTAGGGATTCTCCCACAAGTCGGGACTACGGTGAAGATTCCAAGTGGACACGAAAATATCTGTCCCCCGGAGCACCTTGATCCCGTCCTTCATCACAGAACTTCCTTGGGGAAGCTCATCTTCTGTCCTGGCCCGTCGAATCAACACAGGTGGTTCGGGGTAGAGACGGAGTCCTTCGATCAATGCGTATCGCATCTTTTTCATCTTGACAATATCGTCATAGTCAGGTCGGTCCTTGTCCTTGAGGACGGTTCGGACCTCATTCTGGATCTCATGAAACATTCCTGGTTCGGCCTTGGCGAGCTCAAAGAGAGTCCATGTTAGCATGGCGGCCGTAGTCTCGTGGCCTGCAATTAGCATCGTCATCAAGTCATCCCGTAGAACCATCGAAGACAAATCTTCGCCCCGCATGTCGACAAGGAATCGCAAAAGGGACGGATCATCGGAGCTGTCTCGCTGTTCCAGTTCTTCCACTGTGGCCTCACTTCTCGTTGTGACAGCTTTATTGATAAGTTCCACCAGAATATCGTCCAGCATGGTCATATCCCTTCGGAATTCGACCTGTCCACCCATCCATTGATCAGCATACGGAAGGTTCCAGTAGGGAATAAAAGAAGATGAACGATGTTCGGCCTCTCGCAGGACACGATAGACTGCCTTGACAATCGGAGATTCTTTCGTCACAGATCCAAAATCATAGTTGAAAACAGCCTTGCCGATAATATCCAGGGTGACCGAACAAAATCTTTCCTCCATGTCTACTACTTTGTGTTCTTTTTTCTCTAAGTCATTGCACAGTATTTCTGCACGTTCATTAAATAGTGTGACCATGTTGTTGAGCCATCGTTTATGAAAGGCAGGTGTAACAGCTCGACGTCGAACCTATAAAAAGAGCAAAGCAAACGTCAAGGTATTATAGAAACAGTGAACAGGGAAAAACGGTGTGAGTATATTGGACTGAATCGTTGGATGGAATAAAACGGAAAGCAACGCATCTTTCCAAAAAAGAATTCTGTAAACAACATACCTTCCAGGTTGCAGGATCAGCAGGAATAAGTCCCTTTCCCATGATGGGCTCGAGGATTTCTGCTAACATTCCTTTGCAGTATTGATCAGGAGGAGAAAATCGTAGGATGTGCTTGGCCATGGTGGGATCGCTCACCACCAAAAAGGATTTAGGCCCAAAGGCCAAGTTGAAGATAGGACCGCATTCCAAGAAGTACTTGTTGAGGAGCAAAAAGAGCGGTCCTCCAGCCAGAGTCTGCAGATCACCACCCAGACAACCCTTGATAAAAGAAAAGAAAGAACCCTCGTACTTTTGGATGGTAGCCGTTGGGACTGCGGCCATTCCAAAGGCGGATCCGAGGCCGGCAAAGCTCAATATGTTAATGGCAAACAAAATGGCAACGTCCTTTGCGTTGACAGCAGCGGGACCATCAAAGGTGCTTATCCTGTGTTTGCTGACCAAAAACTCGAAGGCAGAGGGCTGTTTGACCCACGCACCGTCCTCACGCATCCGCAAACCAGCAGCATATCGGCGCAACTTTTCGATCTCCCAATCGAAGCCGGTCTGTCGGCTAGGGTCGTTGTCCCAGGTTTCCAGGAGTTTTGCCTCGTAGGTTGAGGTATCCACCAGCTGGATCTTATCCTGTCGGTTTGGAACACCTTTTCCCTCCACTCTTAGCTGCGCTGGGATTTTTTCTGAGAAGTGGAAGCTTTCATACTCATCATCATCGTCGTCATCATCGGGGTAGTTTTTTTGAATCTTGACCTTCTCGCGTTCAAGGTTTGAAACGTAGAGCGCAGACGATGATGATTGCTTTTCTACATGCGAAGTAGGTAATATGTTTGCTATCGATGTTGTCTTACCCTTCGGAATCACGAAGGCGTCAGCGACGAGCGATGTAAGCGCAATAGAATTGCAAACAATTGAGAATATTATTCTCATTGTGGACAACGTAGTACTTCGCAGTTCGGTAAGAGCCAATTCGATGACCAAATGAAAGGTGGCCCAGAAACTACCAAATCGAAACCGATGTGTGCTATCAAAAATCAAAGAGCACACCTGCAGATTGTAGATTGAATATCGCGAAGTCCTCGAGCAGATTTCTATTTACAGTCTTTGTGCCGATACTACTTTCGTTTTGTTGTTGATGGTTAATGTGTAGACTAGGAACAAGAGAGTTCCTCGAGTTCTTTTTTTGTTCTTCTAACGGAAGAGAAAGAGTTCCAAATAAACGTAGTGTTTCGGGTTGAGTGTGACTTGTTGGTACGTAGGCGAAGATACCCAGTTTGCAGATTTTTTTAACGTATTGCAGTACTCGTAGGAGAAGATGAAAAAACAATTCCATCGGAAGTGCCGGGAAAGGTTCCAAGTAGCAGGTTTTTCAACATCAACAACTCACTTTTGCTCGCTCATTGAGAGGTATGATGTCAGACCCAACGCTGAACGCGTGTGGTAAACGTGTTATGTACCGTTTCGGGTAAAGGACGACTCAGGCCAAACACGAATGGTTGAGCTTGAAGATCGAAATCGGAACCCGGAGCATCGGAATTCGATTGTTCTCGACGTTCTTCTTCTGTTCTTCGTGACTCGACTCGTCTGGGGAGTTGAACGAGAAAAGATTTGATTGCAATCGAGAAAAAATAGGAAGGGATCAAAATACGTAAAGTACTACAGAAAATAGAAAATATCTTTCTTCTGGTTTCGTGGTTGACACCCTGATTGCCCGAGGTTGACAGGATTGTTCCCTACTAGTTGTGCGCTAGGTTGGATTGATGTTTGTTCCTTCAAAGAGATACCGAATTCAAGCATCAATGATAGGTTGATACACGTGTATGAGCTATAGCAAAATATTGCTGAATGTAGAGAACGAAAATGTATGAATCTCCTTAACGAATTTGAAGGAAAACCATAAACGGTGTGCTGCTTGTTCATTCATAAAAAACATAGTTGTAGGTTAAATAGTATGAAAGTTCTAATACGATGTTCATCTTATTGTTGCAAGTGCTAAAAGTTTCGTTCTAAATTTAAAAAAAAGGTTTGACTTTTTCGTGAATCCGTTTGTAGCAATTTATGACGTCTGTATAGTGGATGTTGTTGTATAGAATGTATTGAATCGTCGAGAAGGCCACAAACCACTAAAAAGAGATAGAGTGATAGAATTCATGGATACGAGAGTAGAACAAACGAATGCGGAAGATCGAGAAGGCAGAAGGGCTAATGATCTAGCTATCTAGCTCTGGTTAGACTCGAAGTCCTTTGGAAGCCAGTCCATCATTCCGTTGATGATCTTGTTCATTCCATTTTTCTCAACAATTCGGCGTTCTTCTCCCCGCCATTCTTCGTTTTCGTCCCAGGTGAACCAACTTACGGCGTGATACCGATCTCCCTGAAAAACGTCACGGCCGTGCAGTGCCCGGTAGTTGTCCACCAGCAGAACGTCACCGGGCTCCATGGCAAGGGCGGTGATGTGCTTTTCGGATGCTCGCTTGATCTCCTGGCAATCCTCGAGGCTGAGGGGTTCCATCGTATCGGCATAAAAGACCTCTGTCATTCCGACCTCTGGAACACCGCAGGGACGGCGATCCCGCAGCTTCCGGGCGTGATTGTGGGCGTTATTGAACCACACTGGCAGACCCGTGACGGGGTGCTTGTTGATAGGAGATTCGGCAATTTCTACGGCCTGGAGACGGCCTTCCTTTCCATCAGCGCCAATCATCATTTCCAGGTCCATGTCGAACTTGGGAGCGACGGCAGCGCCAACGAGATCCCGAATTCCGTTCTGTGCGATCTCCGGGAAACTAGGTGGGATATCAATGTTGCTGACAGAAATGCGCATTTTTCGATCATAGAGTTTCTGCAGGAGCTTGGTGTCCAACTCAGCTAAGATAGCGGCACCATCGGCGACCAAAAAGCGGCCTCCGCCTTCGGTGGCCTTTTGGAAGCACACAAAGGCGGCATAGGCGGCCGTTCGTTTCGTGGTAGACTCGCAGTGAAGGCCAATGTAGTGTCCTCGAAGAGATGGCTTGTTTACCTCCTCGTAGAGGGCATCCCGTTCCGAAGAGAATTTGCGCAGTCCGGAGGAATGGAGGGGATCGAGACATGGCTGCAATTCGATAGCCTCGTGCATTTGTCGGTGTCCCTGCACGCTTTTCATCAGATCAAAGCCTCGGAACCAGATGGCTCCGTATTTGAGGAGCTCGGCTCGAATCATTTCCTTATTTTCGGAGAAGTAAGCGGCTCCCTTCGCATTGTCTTCGGGGGTAGCGCGGATCTCGAGCGGGCAGTGGGGCATTTTCGCGGCCTCTGCCTGTGCTTTCTTAATATCGATACTATATGAGATAAAAATAGTGATGCAAGAATAACGGTTACAAGAGACAAAAAAGAGTCAGCCTTGAAGATAGTATGTGCTTTGCACGAAATCACAACAACGGGGCGGGGGTGCCACTGTTGTTTGGTTGGCAAATTTTTCTTTTCACGATAATCATGATCCGTTCATTACAGGTCATTGAAAGAATCATGCCAACGCTAAACTTCTATCATTTCTTTCACAACAAAACAAACGTACCCATCGGAATCCCATCGAGTCAGCGGGCATTCCCACATACCAGAAAGATCTGGTTTCGACATGTCGCTCTTCATAAATTCATCGGGGGAGAGACCTTGTCGGTTTTCCCATTCAGGGACGTACCCGGCATCCGGGGCAACTCGTTCCGGAGGTTCAACCGTGCTGCTTAGAGCAGTCGTTTTTGTGGTTGTTTGCGAGGTTGTTGTAAATCCAAGGGCTAAAGGAGCCGATGTTGACGCCAGAGCGAAGGCTGCTAGCGAGAGTCTCATGATGTATATATTATATGAAGTAGTACGAGTGAAAATAGAATTGGTGGACGGATCAAAACGCTAGCGTGTGTGTATTGTTGCTTGGCGGAAGGGGTAAAACTGAGAATTCGAGTTTGCTTTGGTTTCGTAGCTCGCTCTTGGTATGGTTTTGCGATGATGTGATGTGTTTATATCTATCCGAAAGAGGAGAATATCCATTGCAAAGAAGATGACACATGCCGTTTCCTTCGATCGCGCAAAAAGCACCTAAAAAGCACCTATTCGTTGGAAAGCAACTTGAACTGTTGAA
>Ga0115013_10001279_pt1 | contig 14719 bp, 12 predicted proteins | sample SouAtlMetagenome_2_FD_88686 | JGI IMG/M metagenome (GOLD analysis project Ga0115013, IMG submission 88686) | Marine eukaryotic phytoplankton communities from Atlantic Ocean - South Atlantic ANT15 Metagenome | ecosystem: Environmental > Aquatic > Marine > Oceanic | place: South Atlantic Ocean...
ATCGATTATCAACAACAGTAGCAACTGTTGGTGAAGACATAGGATCCCTTGCATCAACTTCGGACCCGAAGCCAAGCACTATTTCTAGTGATGTTGTCGAATCGACCAGACACTTGCCGCGACTCTTTGTTGAACCAAGATTTCCTTTTTATACGGCAGAGATGCTTGATTTAGAAAGCAGTCCTGATGATACTTTGACATCAAACGGAAATGTTCCGTTGCAGAGATCCTCCCTTGTTCCGTTGAACGCCGACCAAGAACACTACTTGCTGGATGTTATGAGAATTACAAATTCCAAGCGGTGGGGAAAAGGAAAGGCCAGCAGTACCTCAGACGGCTCGATCACCGATTATACAGGTTGCGTTCGAATCTTCAACGGGATCGATGGGGAATGGTTAGCTCGGGTGGTGGAAGATCCTGGAAGTGGAAATTCAAAGAAGAAACAACGACGCAAGCGCGGGGGGAATTCGAAGTCCTCTTCGAGAACCGTTGTCGAGTGCCTGGAACAACTTCGTTTGCAGGAAGGAGAAAATCAAAAGCCTAAAGTAAAGATTCAACTACTATTTGGGTACATTCGGGACAAACAGCGACGGAAATGGATCTTTGAAAAGGCGACGGAATTGGGAATCGATTCGATACGGATTCTCGAGACGGACTTTTCTAATAACAGCAGCGGCGACACTTACAAAAAGAAAGACCTGCGGTGGGAAGACGATCGTGAGAAACACCTGCTCCACGTGATTGAAGCAGCTGAACAGTGTGAGCGACTTTCGATTCCGAAAATTGGTGTCGAACCCTACTCGATCGAGGACCTTTCCAAAGAGATTCTTGCGAGCATAGGTAGCAGTAGCGACAAAACCAACAAGAAACAGAGGGAGAGTCAAGAGGTCGAGCAGACTTTCTGGCTCGTATGCCGGGAACGATCAGAATCAAGTCTTCCGATTCTGTCAATATTGGATGAAGTCTATCAATCACCGAACCCTACAATACGTATCCTAATTGGACCCGAAGGTGGTTGGAGCGCACACGAGTTAAAAACTTTTTCCTCACTAGGGCCAGCGGTGCGCTTTATTTCTCTTGGGCCATCGGTTCTTCGGGCTGAAACTGCCGCGATAACTGCAGTGGCGTCCGTGGCGATGTACCGAGATATTGTTTCGGGCAGTTGATGAGTAGAGATAGGCGAAATACTAATTGTGTGGATTGACCACGCCATTGTAACCAGTCAAACCCTACTCGTATGCATCTCTACTCGATAACTTAATACTTGAATTATCCCTTTTCAAACTTCCACTTGCGATTTCCTGTCGAATGCTTGATCCATTCCTGGAATGACAGTCATTTGAACTCTATGCATGCTAGCACTGCATGATAATTTTAAATGGGAGGTCCAAAATAATATGAATGGCAACCCAATGGCCATGCATCGATTGGAACAGCAGCCAATGGCTCCATCCCTTTACACAGCATTGCAATGGCTCCAAAGTTAGCCCCCAGCCACAACCCATGGGGGCTCCCCCAGGGGCCACCAGCTTGGGTTTGGCTTTGGAGCACTGCACCAGTGCCACAAACTTCACACACCCTGCCTCGAATGTTTAGTCCAGATGACCCACATTTGGAAGATTCAACAATCATATTCTCATCTGTCTCCATGTGAGACAAAAAAACCAATTGATAGTTGCTCAAAGAACCAAGAGTGAGAAGAGCAGATGAAAACCCAGTCATAAAAAAAGAATCCCGATTTGAGCAGTATTTCATGCCTTATCCACGAATAACAAAAAAACACTTCATAGCACAGAACGAATGGATTTGAAAGTGTGAGCAAGTCTTTGCTCGAGAAAAATTTGCATGCGATCCGCCAGAATCAATAGGGGAAAAACAGATAACACAAGCACTGCTTGTAGTTCTGGTGCGCTACGTGATGTCGAACAGCTCGGGCGATTCTAATCCTTTGATGGCAGAATCAAGCGGTGTTGATGATGGCATATCTTCGTCATCCATCATGGAGGAAGATTCTCCTTCGTCGTCCTCCATGGGCCAAGACTTATTCGAAACAAGTGCTCGTTACGATGAGGGGTCGAATCGAAGTACCATGGCTCTTCCAAGAGAACACTCGTATTTAGAAGAATCTCACCCCCTGTTACCAGACGGCGGTCGCTACCAAAGAACAGACAGCAGTCCAAACACTACTACCCTCGCCAGTAACCATCGACCGATCCACGAACTAGCCGTACTAGAACTGCACGGGGTGGTACTCTTTCCGGGCAGCACGATCCCCGTGAAGCTGCAGAACCGGTCTATGATTCGTTACTTGGGAAAACAGATACAGCTATGCCGGACCGATCCGGTGGCCCAACCCAGAGTTCTCATCGGAATTCTTCCCTATGAACCCTCTCCTTCACCAGCACCCCGTCATGAGCACGAAATCGGTTTGCGCCGACGGCGACCAGGTAGCGATGGAAGGGGGTCTTGGATGCGGCAGCGCTTTTCGTTTGGGAATGGAGGAATTGCACCGACTGCTTCGAGCTATCGATTGCGTGAGAGCCTCACTCGGTTGCAAGATGAATTTCAATTTCTTGATCCAGAGGAAGACAGTGACAATGACAGCGAAGATAGCGATGCCGGGTTCCACTTTGACGACGAAGACGAACAACTATTCATGTCACAGTCTTCCCAGCAACGGAATAGATCGACGACATTGCCAACACCATCTCATCCTCTTGTCGGTCGGATTGGAACGATTGCCACAGTGCAGCACACACACGAGCGAACATCAACTTCCTCACTATGGGGACGTTACGAGGAAGCTCCCGAACTCGTTTTCACCGCAGTAGGGACCGGTCGATTTCGAATAATCTCGTGCATCCGCGACGAAGAGGATATTTTCGAGGTGGAAGAGCTTATTGAAGCGTCGTGCCTTTACCGTCCACCCTTTTCCTCTGCGTCATTACCTTTTGGGGAGCATAAGATTACAGATAGAATTAGCTCCCAAGTAAACGATGACACGGGTACCAGAACCGCATCTGTCCAGATGCTAACCCCTTCAAAACGCATGGCCTGGAATTTATCGCAGCTGACACCATTACCCTACTTTGTTTATAATCATAGAATGCCATGGAGTCTTGTGGAGAAAATTGCGGCCGCCCTCGAAACGAATGATGGGAAAGGAAATCTGCCATCTCTTGGAGACAATTCAATCGTGACGAATCGTTCCAAATTAGAACGTATGTGCATGCAACACGCAAAAGCTATTTCGCGCTCTGGAAGCTCAGTGTCTCGTTTTGTTTTTGTACCCTGGGGCTCTTATTTCCTGCATTGATATCCTCTGCTAAATATTTCTTTTAAATTTTTCCCCTATTTCTTTCCGTTTCAGCCAGACGTTTTTCGTATTGGATGGCCAACAACGCTCCCTTTTCGGAAGGAGAACGGTTGAAACTCCTGAAGATGGATTCGGTGTTGGAACGCCTTTTGTATATTTGGAAATCTGTGGAGAGACTTACGTCTCAGACTACCTTGTCTAAGATCTGCTGTGGTCGCTGTGGGGTTGCCTTGGCAGACATTTCTCAGATATTTGTGGTGGGAGGTGCAGAGGGAACAACCTCAGCCTACGTTAACGGCCACGGGTTCATCCACCAGATAACAACTCTACGCAAGGTCATTCACGAAAACCGAATTTCTTTTCGGGATTCTCCTAGCACCGAAAACTCTTACTTTCCCGGATACAGCTGGTGGATTACCTGTTGCAGCCGCTGTGGATCGATGCTGGGATGGAAATTTCAAAAGGTTAGCTTGAGCAGTCACGAAAATGAAGATAGCGAAGGTGATGATGACACTAATGTCAATAATTCTGCAAAGAAAAGAGTAAATGACAAAGATACACTCATACGGCCCCCATATTTTTATGGCTTCATGGCGTCGAACGTGAAGGTTATCAGCAGCAGCAGCAGCAGCAGCTTTACACACTAACAAATAAATAGATTTTTTTACAGAGAGGTTCTATAGTAACGGAAAGCCAACTCGTGGAATCAGTTACTTCATATCTTTTTCTCTCTACTAATGAGGCCAATCATCGGATATTTGTTATATCGAGTTCGAGCTCGTAATTTCGTCATCACCAAAATCCTTTAGCTCGAGTGTCCCATGTGTCTCTTTTTGTGAAATCATTACTTTAGTGACTTCTTTCTGAAAGTCCATGGCACCGGCAACGCGTTCGTTCAGCAAGGACATGTCAATGTGGCGCTGAGTTTTAGATGATGGCGCTTTTTGATCGGTTTCGACGTTGGCCGGAGCCGCTCCCTTCGTGCTCGTTACGACATCATCAACGGCGGACATGTCAAAGACAAAAGAGTTCTGGCTTCTGGATTTTTTAAAGACTTGTTTCCCTTCGGAATTCTTCGTAGAGGTCACGACCTCTGGGACGGAATGATGACTGTGGTTATCCTCTTCTTCCTCCTCAATAAGGCTCTTTCCTGCAATTCTCATATCAGAGCCCCTTGTCCCACTAGACCTTTTAAAAAAACTCATGACCCTCCCCGAAAACCGTATGGTCGAAGACGTCGAAGTCGTTCTGTTGCTATTTCCTTCATCCTCTTTCTTTTTACCACCTTTTTCAAAGGTTGTCATCTCAACAAATTTGTAGTAGCTGCTGACCATTCCTTGCTTGAACTCCCGACGGAAATAAAAATGTGCCCACTGGTTGGTGAGTTTCTGGGACATCCACTTTATGACCTTATTTTCGGTTCGCTGCGTTCCAAAGACATGACGATTACTGAGAATAGACTCCACAGTCTTGTAGTCATAAGAAAAAGACATGAGGTGAGCACAGAAGGGAATCACCTGATGCGAGTGCCTCCGTAAGACGAGATACGCGGCTAGCATGTCGTGCTGCAGATCTTCCATCAATGTCGTAGTGGTGGTAGAATCGTTATCAGCGCCGCTACGTCCCCGGCCTGGTTCAGCATTGAGGCGATCCACAAGGGGAATAGGCATAGTTAGCCGTGGCATATCGAAGTGCACCCCGCCGGGAAATTCATTGAGAACATAACCAAAGTCGATTTGCATCATCCTTGGATTTTCTTTTAGATCGCCGACAACCATCATATTTTCCTCGTGGCGATCCCGAACACCAAGGATAAAATTGACGATGTAGGATCCCACAAGGCTTGGAGCTAGCTTTCGGACGTCCACGTCTTCCCATCCAGTCTTTTTGGCTTTATTAGTTAACGCTAAAAATTCCTGTCCTGGAACCATTTCGAGATATCCAGCGTCGCATGCTGTGACAAGGACGTCGTAGGCACAAACAGTGGGAGGAACACCAAGACTCCATGTTATTGGTGCATCGGCCCAGATGGTTTCACACAACTTAGAAACGGTTGTAACCGAGGCGTCATTCCGGACATCATCTCCCTGCTTGGCGAGGACATCAGGTTTGAGGGGACGATTGTCCGAAGAATAATATTCGATCCAAACAGGTTTCCTTTTCGATGGAAAAACCTTTTTAACTTTCATACGGCCGACCGTTTCTCCTGTGAATGGATGTAGGAGGGGTTTATTGTCGCGTATGAATTCTTCGCAGACATCGGCAGGTGAGGTTTGTTGTAATCCTAATCCGAGGTCAATGTTGATATTGGGTATTCCCCAGCCCTTTGAAGTTTCTTTCTCCTCTTCCACAGTAAAGTACTTAGAAACGGAAATAGGAGATGGAGATGCCGCGTTGACCATATTCAGTGTGTTGATGGCAGGACGATCCTGCGCCACTGTGGCCTTTATTCGTCGCTCGAGATCTGCTACAATCGGAACTTTTCGCATCTTGGCATGATTAGCGTGGAGGTATCCCGCCAGCGCCATTCTGAGGGCTGATATGGAATCATTCTGTTTTTCAATCTTCTCTTGCTCGCCATTTGTAGCCGAAGCCACTTTGTGATCGATTGCTTCTTCCAATATCTTGACGATCTTTTCAGAAACCTCTTCACATGTGACAGTAGTTGACAAGAAAACAGGTTCCGAATGATCAGGGGAATCATTGCTTTCGGCTATGGTTTCTGAAAGAGATTTGTTGCCTTGGCCATTCCTAGATTTGCGCGCCTTCTTTGCCGAATTTCTACACCAATTTAGAAGTACTGGAAACGATAAACGTAAATCATTCACTGTTGCCGTTTCCAGCCATTTCATCAAGTCGGAGTTTTCCCAGTGTTGGTTGTTGCTGGCGAGGGCTTGAGCGAGTCGAAACAAGCCGTCGCCTTCGCTTCGATTCTCGTCGGCCATAGTGCTTCGTTGTCGGGATTGAAGATAAAGTGTGCTTGCTTTCGGTGCTTGGAATGCAATTCTGGTTCTCAGAATTGTCCAATTTCAATGCGAACAGGAAATCTTTGTCTATTGATTCTCTTCGTAAAAGAACCCGAATGTTCTCAGAATTGCGCCGCAATGGATCATGGGAGATGAACCGTTGTTGTCCCCCCACAGGAGGGGGCAGTGATGGGGGTGCTGAGAGTTTTCTTCATCGGCGCCAAATGCAGCTTGCTCTTGCTGTTGAGGCTAATCCTACCAATGTGGGGTGCCACAGGGGGAGCACCTCATCACAATGTGGGTCGCACTTGGCCCAGGCCCCTGGGGGGCCCCACAGAGCGCCTCTTTGTCACACATGGGGCTCACACATGACTGGCCTGCCCTCTGCAATTTTGGAGTGTTGCATGGAGTAGGAGGAGTGGCTACAGGCAAGCCCAGTGGCTGGCCCTGGGGCTGCTGGCGCCTTGCTGGCTGGTGAGGCAGCCACAAGGGAGCACCACACCAACACCCACCCCAAGATCATGCAGGCTCCCGATGGTATGTTGCGTTTCCAGGTCTGGATCCAGCTGGAAGTAACTGCCAGCCATCCAGAGAGATTCCCCCCAGATGGCCCCTGCTCCGGGTTCGGGGATCTGCATGATTTCATGATGTAGCGGTTGAGTTGCGTAGATTTTATTATAGTTTACCCGTAAATAAACGCCTTGAATTAACTTTCCACGATTGAGAGAGCTTAATTCTTAGTTTTTCAAACGTGATTCTGAATCGTTCTTCGTCGAGATGTGATCGATTTTTGGTGGCACAAGACCAATTCACGAAAGAACGCCTCGGATGGGCTTTTCTACTCCGATAATATCACATGATATTTGCGTATCCTCTTTGAAAATTAGGTAGACGAGAGTCGAACCAAAGCAGCAGAGACGAAAGTTAAAGATAAAATCTACCGTTTAATCATTTGAGGAAATCTTGTAATAGCTCGCACAAATTACGAGTGTGCTAAACTATCGACAGCAGCATTGTATTGAAACATAATTTGGAATAGAATGATGAATCTTTCGACAGCACTAATTTTGTCAGTTGTTTCGATATCGTTACAACATGCAGTAAATGCTACCAATCCGGTGAGTAATTCGTCACGACTATACATTCACAGGTTAGTTAATCTTGTGTACCTACGTGTCTAATGATTACATCCCTTTCTTTTCCTCCCGACAGTCCTCATCTCTGCGGGGTTCGACAGACAATAATCATAGATCATTGCGGGTACGACAACCATGTACTCTGGTTGCAGTTGAGACACACTTTGAAGACGAAGTAGAGGAAAACAATGAATCAAGGAAACGAATGTACAATGGTTCTAGTAGCAGAAATAATGGTAATGGTAGAAGAGATCTTCATGAGACAGAAAAACTGCTTAAATGTGAACTACAGGAAGAAGATAGAGCAGCCGTGGGAAAATACTTCGTAGCGGTCCACGGAATCGAGGAAAGCCGATTCGATGATATTGTCAGCGGGGATACGACTTTGATGTCAGAGGAAGCCATGATAATGGATGGTGAAATGTGGTTACCAGCAGATGCCACAATCGAATTCGGGAGCAACAGCCAAAATGATAGGCGGTTAGAAACGTCCAAAACACTGGGGGTCAAAAAGGTCCTTGTTATTCGAGCGAATGGACGTGACTTGTCCACTACATCATCGAGTAAAACATTGTCCGACAAAGTTTTTGGGACATACGGTGACACAGCTACACTCGAATCACAATACAAAGCATGCTCTCATGGAAAAATTGACTTTCAACCGTTTCATGGCATGACAACAGGTGGGACATTTGTCGAAAATGGAGTACTGGACGTAAATATTGACTTACAAGTTGCTGGAACAATTCGATACGAAATTGAAGATGCTATCGAGGAAGCAGCAGATAGACTTGTCGGTAGTCTTCATGAGCAATTTGACCATGTTATGCTCTGTTTACCACCGGGTACGACGGCTGGAGCAAATAGGGGCTGGTAAGAATTAAATTCGTGTATCTTCAATGAAACGGAAAGCAGAAAATCACAACATTTCAGAAAGCTAACAAACATTCATACTCTTGCTTGTGTAGGATTGCTTATGGATACGTGAATTCTTGGCTTTCGGTATTTAACGATGAATATTGTACATCAATGTCAACGCAGGTGCATGGTAAGTTTTTTGTGTCACTTTCATTTGGTTTCATTTTTGCAATAGAGCTTTTAGTTTGGGCCTCACTCTTGACGTCAACAAATTAATCTTGCTATAGAAATTGGCCATAATCTAGGGCTAGCTCACTCGGGTAAAGATGGAGTGTCGTATGGTGATAAGTCTGGAATGATGGGGTTCAGCTATAATCGTGATAATGGGCCAATGCAATGTTTTAATCCAGCTAAAACGTATCAGCTGGGTTGGTTTTCAGACAAAACAGTTGAGGTCGACCCCCGTGAAGGAACATGGGTTGGCACGCTTGTTGGAGCTACTGATTATTCAAGTACTGTTGTCGACCAAAACGCTAATGTTATCATCAAGATCAGAACAGGTGGATCCCGGGATTTATTCATCGGATACAATAGGAAAAAAGGTATGAATTCCGGGGTAGCTCTTGGGGGGGACAAAATTACCATCATTGAGCAAGGCGAGGGCTATAGTCAATCTGACTTTTTGGCTAGTCTTGCCAGCGATTCTACCAAAACTTTTTACGATTTTGGTGGCTCAGGTTACAATCTTGTTGTAAAGTTTGTGAGCCAGAGTACACATTTCGACGAGGCAATAGTAGCAATCTACTATGACACATGTATTTATCCGTCGTGTTGCGCTGGTTCAATGTGTGAAGAGCTCATCAAACCAGTTCCTTCTCCCATTGCTGAAAAAGTCGGGGTATCAATAATATCACCTGTTGCACCATCCAATACAGAATCTGCAGCACCAACCTCTGCGCCTACCTTTGCGCCAACATCAGATCCAACCTATGCGCCAACATCAGATCCAACATCATCACCTGTTACACCAACCATTGAGACAACCTTCGCGCCAACCATTGAGACAACCTTTGCACCAACCTTTGTGCCAACCTTTGTACCAACTTTTGTGCCAACCTTTGTGCAAACCTTTGTGCCAACGTCAGATCCAACACAAAAGCCAACACAAAAACCAACGTCCAAACCGACAGAATGGACTTTAAGTAACTTCAATGTCAATCAACTTAAGCCCAAAAAACAGCTTCTATCCGAAAATTTTCGACATGGTCTAGGAGCTTTCCACGGTCCAGGAAATGGAAATGATGTTGAGGCGATAATCTTTCAATACATTCTCACAGCAAAGTTTGAAATGAATGATTTCAGCAATCTTCCCTCAATATCCACAATTTTAGATCTGCAGGGAACCTCTATCATTAAGACCAGTTTCTGGTACAACGCAGAAAGGATGCAAAACGACGAAGGCTTTAAATTGCAGTATTCAACCAACCACGGTAACTCTTGGACGGATATCCAACACTTCAAATTTGGTGAAAGAGGATTTGATAGTACCAATAAATGGGTTTACGCGAGGTCAGAAACCTTTGAGGTGACACAAGGCATTAGTACCACCGAGATACGTATTGTTGGTGATACTAACAAGGTCGGCAGCGATTCCGTCTTTTATATTGCGGATGTCAACATTTATGGAACAACACAATAAGAGCGGGGGGAATGGGGGGAATCGCAAAAATTGCAGAACCTGTTCGAGAAAGAATAGGCAAAAGATAGTATTCCTGCAAACACATCAATTAGGATGTCAGAGTGCATGGCAGTGGCATACCAAACGTTCGCCACCATAATATCATACGAGAAAGTTCACGAGGATAATGTTCCCTCACTTTCACGTCGGAACTGAACGATAGAGGACGCATTAAGTTCAGTAAGTAAAGAAATACACAGACCATGCCCGGGAGACACCATTTTCAAACTAATTTAGTGTTAATTAAGAAAGCTCATTCAGCACTATGCTGTTCGGTGTACTACTAGTACAAGATTTAAAACGTAGCCTCTATATTGCCTCATACCATGAATTTTTATCGCCATCGTTGATAAAGCTGGGGCGATCTCGTGTCTATTGATTCACATATACTGTAGAAGTAGTTACGAAACTATTCACAGGATGGAATTAACGAAAAGATGAATTCGATAAAATTTTACATCAGTTTTGTTAATGAAAGTGTGATAAATCTTTCAAATTATCTTGGCATCCCGAATAATGGATAGTTTCGGAAATACAGCCTCGAAATATTCACCACCATAGTATGCAGCCTTGCCTTGGTTTACCTTCCCCCCGTATCCGGCATTCAACCTCTTGGGAATATTGTTATCGCTTTCCATGCCCCTCACAATACGTGCGAAGGGAACAAAGTTTTGTGCGTCTAGAAAGTTGGGTGGCCCGTCATTGTTAGCCAAATTGATGAATATTTGAGTCTTGCGAGAATTTTTCCCCGAGGAAGCAAAGGATAAAGTTCCCTTTTTGTTAGGTTGCGTTCGTGGTTCATCCAACAGGTTTGGCTGACAGCTGCGCTTGGCTTCTTCGTCTGTGGTGTCGCAGTACACCCATTGCTTGTTGAGCTTTGGATCAGAAGAAATCCCAAATTGGGCCACATAGCCCGGCAAGACTCGAAAGAATGGGGCATCCTTGTAAAACCCCAACTCGACGAGATTTCGGAATCGTTCGGCAGCAAGGGGAGCCCAGTCGGGCCGGACTTCGATCTCTATCTCTGACAAATCATTTGGTTTTTGGGAATCGATCTGTACCATGAAAAGAACTCGGAAAGGCTTTAAAGATGCAGATGGCACAATTCCCTCCTCGATAGATGCAGAGGCTTCCTTGATAGGGTACCATAAGGCCGACGTTGCCAGAGAGAAAACGCCGCTCATGATGCCGCGCCTGGACAGCAAGCGGGAGTCGTTGGCATTGTTATTTTCTCCTTCTCCTTGATAGGACTTGTGTTTACTCTGATCGGTCCTGCGTTGAAAGCGATGCTGTCTATTGGGAGCCAAAGGCGGAGGTGATGCTTTGCTCTTGAGGGATCCTGGCAATGTCCAAGTCCCCAATTTTTGCTGGAACGCAAGTGTTTCGTATCGTGCGAAGAATGCGATCGCAAAAATGAGTAGGGCGGCTCTTGTAAATCGAAACATATTGTTATGATTCTTTATCTCGTTTGAAGAGCGGACATGCTGGTGCCATATCTCGAGCCCAGATTTGTGTCCACTCATCGTTGGATGCAAAAATTGTGATCTTGTTTTTACTTTCACACCAGATTGTGGGAACCGAGATTTTTTCATTCACGAACGATCTCATGAGGCAATTCTTCGCAGATGACGATTTTCGATATGACGATTTTCGACATGACGATTTTCGACAAACCGATTTCATTTCCAAATTTCGGCCAAACCCCATTGAGTTAAAACCCAGGTATCATGCTGGAATTCTTCCACCGAGTTGGGTCCTCTTCTAAGATGGCTGTATTACTAGTAGCACTCGCGGCGTTGGTATTTGACTCGTCTTGGTTTTCGGTGGATGGGTTTTCAAATCCCACATCTATCCATCGCCTCGTTTCATCTTCTCGGAACGGCAAAACGACAAAGCTCTTCGCCGAAGCCCCACAATATCAAAAGTTCGAGGGAATCCTGCAGCAGGCGAAATGCGTGGGAAAAGGTAATTACCTCTTGACAATCGACTACAAGGATCCTGTCGACGGTGGAAAGACGAAGATTGAGGACTATCCTGAATACGAAGCGGGACACGTCCTAGCACTGGAAATCCAACCTCCATGTGACGACGGAAAGGAAGAAGGAGAATCGGCCGAATCTCGCGACTCGCTGATATCCTCAAGGATGACTACCATGACCGAAAAAACGAAAAAGGATTTAGAGAACAACGATGGATGGCTTCGAGGACCGTATACCGTGAGTTTTGGATACGGATCAAACAATGGAAACCAACAAAGCAATAATGGCTTCAAGATTTTGATCAAGGAAGTGGGATACAAATCTCATGTTTTTGCCACTTCAAAACCGGGTACCCCCGTCTTGTTTGGTGGGAAATTCAAGGTTCCCATCGCTGAGGGAATCCGATCTGCGGCAGAGAAGATCACTGATGAGAACTGTGGGGAAACCAAAAGGGTGGTTCTAGTATCCAGTGGTGTCGGAGTCGGTCCATGTATCGGCGCCGTAGAGGAGTTGCTTGCATCATCGTCCAACAGCGAATCGATAATTTCTATCGACCTTATTGCAAGCTATCGGACACTCGAGGAAGTCTCCATGCCTTCGACCTTGGAAACGCTTCAGAAGAAATTCAAGGATGGTGATGACAATTGTAAGAAGCCAAACTTTCACTGGAAATCAATCATTACAAGCGAGGAAGGTCGTCTTTCATCGAAAAGTCCTGAATCGCTCCGGGACTATCTTCGATCACCATCGGTTATCAACGAAAAGACGAATATTTCGGCCCTGACGAATACCCATTACCATATCATTGGGAACGGACAACTCGTTACCGAATGGAAGGAAGGTCTAGCAAAGGCAGGAGTTCCCTCTTCGAGGGTTACCGTAGAGGCCTATTTCAACCACTCTGCCAAGCCGGACCCATCCGCCATCGAAAATATTTACGAGGCAGTACTCAAACTCGAAAACGATAATCAAGCAACAGAGACATCTCTCGAGGCAGCTGTTTCACCTTGAAGACTAGATTGAGTAGGGACAATAATGAATTAAATTGTCTTTTATACGGTGAAAAATCTATTTCTTATTATTCATCCTTTGACTTTTCGTTACAGTAATCTATTGCTAAAGCAAAACTATAAACTTGAGCGTGTCTTCTGACGTTAATACACTTCGAATGAATTAGAATTTACAAAGATGATAAGAGTATTGTTCTTATCTTTGGATTCCCCGGGACCACTCGCGCTTCTTTGCTCGGTGATATCTTTGGCAAGTTTTGGATCTCAAATACAGTTGTATGTTGACTTCTCTCGTTTCGCCACATCCCAAAAAAACTGAGCCGGCCTGTCCTTCGTCCCACTAGACTGCAAAAGTCTTCAAACAACTTTTATTATTCCCAGACGTTCATCCCAATCTATCCCACACTTCTTCTTTGTTACAAACACGCCACACATCATACAAGCCTGCAACGACTCATGATTCCCATGACCGTATTATCTCCGCACCTCTCTACCCGCAACAATGTGTTTCTGCTACTCCTCACCCTCATACTTGTCACGGTGACCGAATGCTTTCACCACCACCAACTTTCGCTTTCCAATCCTCATCGAGCAACAAGCTCCGCCCTTCCTGCCGCAAAGCCTGATTCTCAACGATACCGCACCAACAAGCGAAGACCAAGAAATAAATTTCCCATTTCCAATACGAGTCCTGAAGACTTGACTTTGCAAATCAGCGGATGCAGAAACAACAGAGAGTTATGCGACATAATACGCAAGAACTCCAACTTGTTTTTTGTCAATGATGCCGTCCGAGCTCTATCGCAGAAAGTTGTCGCTTTGAAGCCAATAATGACCAGCCGAGACCTCGCATTCCTATTGAATACGCTTTCACACTGTCGAACACCACCAGCTGCTCGAAACTTTCACAACAAACTCATGTTTACGTTAAGCGAACTTGCTAGGAAGCAGCACCTGAAATCATTGTCAGCTCGAGAAATATCAATGATACTCAACGCATTATCGAAGAGGAATGTGAAGAATCACGATCTATTTGAACTTGCTGCGAAAAGAGCGACTTCAATGATTGGAACATTTACTTCCCAAGGGCTTGCAATCACTGTGAATGCATATGCTAAAATAGGATATGAGAGTCCTGCTTTGTTTGAGGCAGTTGCAGATACAGCCATACCTATACTTGGTACTTTCAATCCACAAAATTTGGCAAACACTGTGAATGCATATGCCAAAATGGAATATGAGAGTCCTGCTTTGTTTGAGGCAGTTGCAGATGCAGCCATACCTATACTTGGCACTTTCAATTCACAGGAGCTGGCAAACACTGTGAATGCATATGCCAAAATGGAATATGAGAGTCCTGCTTTGTTTGAGGCAGTTGCAGATGCTTCCATACCTATACTTGGCACTTTCAATTCACAGGAGCTGGCAAACACTGTGAATGCATATGCTAAAATAGGATATGAGAGTCCTGCTTTGTTTGAGGCAGTTGCAGATACAGCCATACTTATACTTGGCACTTTCAATCCACAGGCTTTGGCAAACACTGTGAATGCATATGCTAAAATAGGATATGAGAGTCCTGCTTTGTTTGAGGCAGTTGCAGATACAGCCATACTTATACTTGGCACTTTCAATTCACAGGAGCTGGCAAACACTGTGAATGCATATGCTAAAATAGGATATGAGAGTCCTGCTTTGTTTGAGGCAGTTGCAGAT
>Ga0115013_10001280_pt1 | contig 14714 bp, 11 predicted proteins | sample SouAtlMetagenome_2_FD_88686 | JGI IMG/M metagenome (GOLD analysis project Ga0115013, IMG submission 88686) | Marine eukaryotic phytoplankton communities from Atlantic Ocean - South Atlantic ANT15 Metagenome | ecosystem: Environmental > Aquatic > Marine > Oceanic | place: South Atlantic Ocean...
TTCTCTAGCCAAAGCTTCGTTCAGTAGAACCGGTATCTCATGCGCCAGTGGGTACAGTGGGGAAGTTACTATAAATGAATGTACCGAAGCTGGACAGCCCTACTCTGTAAGTGGATGCGTTGAAGTCCCCACATGTGGTACTGGGGTAGCTACGCACGACTGTTTGTGTAATGGGGCAAGAAGATTGCGACGACGGCTTTCTACTGCCACATGCGTGTCCGGAGAGGTTTGTCAATCGGACGGAACGTGCGTCGTACACTGTGAAGGTGAATTTGGCGGTTACGGCGCATGTTCCGATGGCAAAAAATCCAGACAGTATGATGTTACTATACCCGCGTCTAATGGTGGTGACGATTGTGACCATCCCGACGATTACATAGATGAACAAGACTGTACCGGATTGATTGGTGACCAATGTTCGGATAATGCACATTGCGACAGTGAAAACTGTGATGGCAATAGTTGCGCCGTAGCCTTAACTACTTTGGAATTGGGCGACTGGTGTTGGGATGATGGGGAAGTACAGGGGAGTTGTCCAGCCGGGTCCACATGTTATCGTAGAGACGACGCATACGACCGTTGGGTTAATAGATATGGCGATCCCAGTTGTGACGATGCCAAATGTCTTAATGCTATTTCTGATATTGAAGAATGTCGATTCAATGGGGACGACAGCTCGTGTCAATGCATTAACACCGGTGTGCCGTTCCCTGTGTGTACTAATCAAGTAGCTAGCGAAGAATGTATTTGCGGTAACAGAGAAGATGACAGAACATGTAGTGTGGGATACACCTGTTTTGATAACGATGGGTTTTATTGTGAGATGGAGTGTCCGGAAGATACAGTTCTTTCTGCTGATTATGATAAATGCATATGTGCCGGTGGACCTTCGTGTAATGCTGGACAGACATGTGATAGTGGTTCGGGCGAGTGTACCGGAGGTGTCGGAAATTGTATCGATGGTCAATTAATTACTGAAGACTGCATTTGTACTATTGAGGGTGATTCATATGATTATAGTAGACGACGACTCGAAGAAATAGTATGTGTGGCGGGGCAATATTGTGTTGAGGGGTATAAAGAATGTTTACTTTCCGATCCAATTGGAGGTGAAGGACCAGGACCAGGTGATGGAGGTTCCGGCACATGTTCGGATGGAGAATTGATAGAATCACCTGCCTGCCTGGCAGATTGCACCACGATTACCGATGAGAGTAGTTGCCCCACCATGCCGCCGTGCTGTGTCTGGACTCCAGCAGGTGATGGTGATGGAGGTACCACCTACTGTGGTTATAATGGTCCTGTTCCAGGGGATTGTATATGTTTGTCGGACGAAGTCGGCAGAAGACGACTCAATGGTAGACGATTGGATGGGGGTACATGTACGGCAGGACAGAACTGTGGAACTGACGGTCAGTGTTCCGGTGGTGATGGTGATGGTGATGGAGGTACCACCTACTGTGGTTATAATGGTCCTGTTCCAGGGGATTGTATATGTTTGTCGGACGATTTCGGGGGAAGACGACTCAATGGTAGACGATTGGATGGGGGTACATGTACGGTAGGACAGAACTGTGGAACTGACGGTCAGTGTTCAGACCCCGCTCCTACCACACCCGGATGTCCAATGGATGCAGTAGCTACCGAAGTCTGTGAGTGCGGTGAAGGAACATGTACGGTAGGACAGAACTGTGGAACTGACGGTCAGTGTTCAGACCCTGTGGCGGACGTAAACTGTGCAGGATCGTGGGGTGAATGGAGTGCGTGTTCCGGTGGAACTCAGAGCAGAACCTTTACTGAAACAACCGCACAATCTGGAAACGGTGCAGCGTGTCCTGCTTCACCGGAATCAGACTCCTGTGGCGCGAATGGCGAGTCATGTTCCGCGCCTTCGGAATGCGTGAGTGGACACTGTGTAACGAATGTTTGCGTTGCGGATCCAAATGCTTTGAATTGGGTGAGGGAAATAGAAGACACTCAAACAGCGACAGATGGCGCCGGTCCACAGTTCGTGGTTACATTAGACGGGACCCAAGTCTCTAACGGTAAACTTGCTCTCATGAGAAATGGCTACATTCACGGTCTGGACAGTGATGGTGCTACCGTTAATATGATGACAGGCGAAGCTGTATGGAATCCATTAGATTTTCTAGGAGCGGCAGGTTGGGAATTCGAGATTCATTATTCCCCGGATGGTGTAACCGATTACACGAGTTCCACTCCATATACATTTATTGCCTCGGATACGGACCAGTATTCTGTAGATTTGTTTAGCACAATAGACCAGACATGGAATCTAAACAATCAATGGGATTTGGTGAGTTGGAATGTTAAACCTTCCAACTGGGACAATCCTTGGGATAGTATTCCCACCGATGGAATGAAGGCATGCGATACAGTTAATTGTGAAAATGGTGGTGATAAAATATTGCTAAGCAATAGCATGTCAATGAAATATTATGATCTTGGACCCGACTTTCAGGGCGGTATATTTCAAAACGTATGGTTTGTCTCCGGTGCAACCCCTGAGGCTTTTGCAACGGCATGGAAACAATTGATCGAAGCTGGGACGGCGTTTAAATACTTTAGTAACAGCGAAAGGACTGTAACCATAAATGGTAAGAAATTTGACTCGTTTGCATATGATTTTGATCAAGGAGTAAACTTCTTCGGGTTGGTTGGTCAAACCGATGTAAATTATGTTTCAGATAGTGGTCGGGGACAAGGGAAAGAAATGTTTCAACCGGAACTATTCTTGGACAATATTGATGCAGAAGACGGTGATGTAATTCTCCTGCCAGATTCCACCTCTGTCAGATTCTACGATCATCCATCATTTGGTAGAGTCTGGTATGGATTGGACGAAGTTACATTTAAACCTGGTATGGGGTACACTTACAAACGAAAACACTCTCCGCTATCCTTTACAAAATATAATTAATCAATAAATTATAAGTATTTATTACCTCAGCTATTTATACAAGAAACATGAAATATATCTTGTTTGTACTATTGACGTTTTTCGCAATTTTTGCCAGCGCAAATTTGAACTGGGTAAGGGAAATAGAAGACACTCAAACAGCGACAGATGGCGCAGGACCACAGTTCGTAGTTACATTAGACGGGTCCCAAGTCTCTAACGGTGAACTTGCTCTCATGAGAAATGGTTACATTCACGGTCTGGACAGTAATGGTGCTACCGTTAATATGATGACAGGCGAAGCTGTATGGAATCCATTAGATTTTCTAGGAGCGGCAGGTTGGGAATTCGAGGTTCGTTATTCACCTGATGGTGTAAAGGAATATGCTAGCAGTTCTGCAACGTATACTTTTGTTGCCTCTGATACGGAGCAGTATTCTATAGCGTTCGTAGCGTCGGACGAAGTTATTTCTTCCAGTCAAGACAATGCTGAAGCCGCGGACTGTACTAGACCGACTACCGCGGGGTACAACTTTGACGGCGAAGGTGGTAGCTTGTCTAGTGGCGCGGAAACCTTCGCACCTACTGGTCTCGCATGTGCTAGTGGCTACAGTGGAACGGTTACTGCAACTGTATGTACCGCGGCTGAACAACCCTACTCTGTAAGCGGATGCGTTGAAGATGTAGATTGTGTGGAAACCGAAACAATAGGCACGTGTTCCAATGGTGTACAGTCAGTAACCTACTCCGACCAAACACAACACTCAGGAAGTGGACAGGCTTGCTCTAGCGACACTAGTCAACCTTGTACCGGAGCCGATGGTGCCGACTGTACCGATGTTGCTCACTGTATCAATGAATGCGTGAGCGATGTGTGCGCTACTCCATCCGATTGTGTGGAAACCGAAACAGTCGGCGCTTGTGTCAATGGTCTACAAGATGTAACCTACGACCAAACAGCAGCACCTGTTGGAAGTGGGGCGGCTTGCTCTAGCGACATTATTGGGCAAGCCTGTACCGGAGCCGATGGCGACGCTTGTACTGAGGATGCTCACTGTATCAATGAATGCGATGGCTCCGAGTGCGTTACTCCGGCAGATTGTCAGGAAACCGAAACAGTCGGCGCGTGTGTCAATGGTCTACAAGATGTAACCTACGATGAAACAGCGGCACCTGTTGGAAGTGGGGCAGTTTGCTCTGACGACATTATTGGACAAGCATGTACAGGAAGCAACGGCGACGATTGTACGGATAATGATCACTGTGTCGGGGTATGTGATGGTGGATCTTGCGGTTCGGAAACCGATCGTTATGAGATTGTTACTTCTGGAGCGCCATCATTGGGTCTGTCCAAAGCACAGTGTGCTAGATATGCTTCTCTGTTGGGTGTTGATTTGACAGAAACTACAGGTGCAGTTTATGGTTGTAGTGTAAAAGCCGGGGCAGTCAATTACGATTCGACTACCGGAGAAAACAGTGCAGATTGTGGTAATGCTGGCAATGATTGTGTCGAATGCAAAGAAGGTGAAACATGTGCCGCTGGTGTAGTAACCGGTGGAGGTGCGGACGCTGGTACTATCCAGTTGACCGCGGACGCCGATGTCGATCTTCTTACCCTGAAACTATGCGACGATACCACCGCTAGTATTGCGGAAATTGACGATACCGGAGCAAGTTACACCATGGTTCACTCTTTGGGATTGACGTATCAACGTGATAATTTGGACGCTGAACGAGAACCAGTAACCTACTGCCAAGACCAGGAGTTTGTAACAAGTATTGCCCGTGACGCTAGTGCAACAACCAGTGTTACAACTCTTATTTCACCGGCTCTTCAACGTAGTATTATCGTTCACGGTATCAATTGGTACCAATGTCCCTCCACCTTGCTCGCATGCCAGGGAAGTGACGAGTGCTACCAACTTAAAATCGATTTAAGTGCGCGAGAAAAGAATGCCGAAGCTACCTCCTGGAGTAATGCTTCATTGAGTGATTCCTTTCAGCATCAGGGTGGTGCAAACACCGATAGTTTCGATGTGGTTCATAGTCTTTCGGCTGCTACTCCCGGAAATCTTATTCAGTTAGTTGGTCAGTGCGGTATCATACCGAATTGTTCTCTTTCTGACCCGGGCGTAGTAAATCATTGGAATGACCATACGGCTACGGACCAGGACATTGTACTACGTGGTACATTCGAGGGTTCGAACGTAGACTCCATTGCGAGTATCGAAACCGCTTTTATGGAATGTCCACTCGGCGCTACTACCGATTACAACGGTGAGTTGAAGTTGGGTCTCCACTTGACATGCGAAGACAGGTCGGGCGACGACGCCGCTCTTCAAACGATCGACTCTGACATCACCGATGAGAACGGAGTTGTTCAAAATTGTCGTTCCGCGCTTACCTCTTCGTTGGTACGTGTCACCACAGATGTTTTTGTAGATACAAAAGACCCTACCGGCAAACTAGCTGCCACTGGGTGGGAAATGAAGGATGTTGATTTTAAATTCAACCGTTATGAAGCCACGGTAGATGGTCAAAAGGGTAAGCTGATATCATCGGATTTGATGATGCAAATGCGTTATCAATCTGGCACCGAAGACTGGACCTGTACTCGTTTGAAGGAAAAAATCCAGTTATTGCCGGTATTTGATCGACAAATTATGGATTGCGATATTACAGACCTGACGACTGCTACCAATTCCGCGACGAAAACCGGTCTAACACATCCAGAAGCCGGTACCATCATGTTCGATTTGGAACCCCTTCGAGAATATAGTAACGACGCGTACGAGGTCGAAGTGATTGCTATGCTTCAAAACACCGCGTTGGAACAGACGCGACGGTTGCGTACTGCATATAAATTAAAGACCGGTGGGTTGGCGAACGAAGAGACCGCATTTCCGTTGTTGAACGCTGCCGATGATGACGACCACGAACACCATGATCACGAAGCCTTGGTAGGGTTGTTGATTGCAGTTGTTTGTCTACTTGCCGTTATTGGAGTTGGACTGTTTATGTGCTGTCGTCGGAAAGGCATGGCTGCCCAATTGGCAACTGTGGAGGAAAAACAAGGGTTGATTCGTGCCAGACCTGTGCGTGCGGGATTGCGACCGAGGTTTAAGAATTTACGGTATTAGGTATATAAATGATAGTATTTTATTAAAATGAATTATGTTTTGTATTTTATAGGAGGATTTCTATTTCTCTATTTCATAACCATCGCGATTATACAAGTAGATTATACTCACTACACTACATCTCTGTTCGGCGATTCTTGTGATATTCTACGACTTGCCGATTCACCAACCTTCGCAGTTGCCGTAAAACGAGTCGAAACACCGTTTACTTACAAAGATTATATGTGGACATTGAAACATTGCGAGAATATGTTCATGTTTGGTACTCAATGGAATATAAAGTATAGACCTATCGTCGGGGATCATATTCACATAGGATATTCCATCTCATTGTTTGGTCATGAGTTGGTCCTACGTGACCGTAACATGACACAGCCGGTACCATATGAGCATTACAAACCCATCGATACGTGTATAAAACCACCGGAATACGCATACGTTAAAGAATGGTATCATACGGGTGTACATACTCACTGTGATCAAATTATTCATGTTCATCCGTGGAGTGCACCAAAGCAACTTCGAGTGGAAGGAAAGAGCGTGACTCTTAAAATGTGGTTTGAATCGGTAGGAATAGAAGTCGGTTCCATTCTAAACACACTGAAAATGCCGGGGAATCCATATTACAACGAATGGACACTTGAATATTACGTAAATGTAACAGATAGTGAGCCTAGTTTTATAACAAAAGATGTCGATGAAATGAGTCATTTATGGTTGGTAGATCACCAAGCCTTTATTAAATTGTACATAGGAAAAGTTCCAGAGAAAAATATGAGAGTGTTGGAGTATAATAGTGTAAGTAAAATAGATGGGAGTTATCCGTCAAGATATAATTAATAATATGGTTGTCTACTTCTACGTCTGTTCGGTGTCTGCATCTCCGAAAGTGCGCTCATGTGATCTACAGCAGATCCAGAAGCCCTGTACTTACGAACAATAGACATCGCTACGTTTTCTGTACTTTTCTTTTGCTTCTTAGTGGATGCGGCGTGGACAATTTCCTTCACCGGTTCTTCACGTGGACGTTTCTTTTGCATTACTGCTTCAAAACGTTGCTTCAAAGCCATGTTTTCCGACATCTTCTTGAAATCTTCAAACTTCTGAACTTGGGCTTGATGAGCCTTAGAGGCGCAATGGGCTACACGAAGCATCTCCATGCTTTCTTTTGGGAAATCACGCGCCATTTTCATGATGCTTTCTTTGTTCGCGTCCGACATGGTAGATTTATCGAGCGTGGAAGCCCATTGGTCTACAAGAGCCTGGGAAAGAGCCCGTGCCTTTTCGGCTTCCTGGGCAGCTTCTTCTTCCTTCTGTTTCTTCATCATCGTTTTGAGTTCTTCCAACTCTTTTTGTTCGGTCGTTTTATTAGCCGTTTGCTCTTCCAATTCCTTTTGTTGTTGAATAATCACCTTCATCATTTCTTCACGGGACATTTCCGGGGATTCTTCTTTGGGGGCTTCTACTGGAGCAGCTGGAGCTTCTTGTACTTCTTGGGGTTGTTCGACTGGAGTTTCGGTTGCCATTTTATTAGAAGCCTGCTGAAGTATTTTATAGGTGACTTTTTCTGTTTCATCGTGATTCAGTTCACTATCTACAAAAGCAATCCGACAATCGTCCCGTCTAGGATTTACACATAAGCTGACTTCGACAGGGGTTTTCACCGTTTTTCCAGAAGCATATTGCGTGTGAGTATGTTGCAACGACAGTCCGGTATAATAAGCAGTCCCGGTTGGTCCCTTTCCTATAGCATATTTTGCAAATCTAGATTGGAGTCCATCGTCATTTAACGAACCCAATACCCACTTTCTCCCCTCCTTATCTGTCCAACCACGCTTTATTACTCCGACTTCCATCTCAGGATGATGCTCCATACGAATAGGAACACCGCTCATGTTCATTGAGTCGGTCTCTTCGCGGGTAAAGGCAAAGGTTTTATCGTCCGCTTCAGGTTGAGTTTCGGTGGGAGATAATACATTTCCTATGAAATATTTAGGCATGGTTTCTTATAAAATAGACTACTTAAATACTCTATCATATTTTAAATGAAGAAATTTCTTACATACGATCTAGAAACTACTTTCTTACAGAAAAAACAAAAACGCCCGGCAACACGAATGTTGGAAATAGCACTCAAAAAAACAGAGGAATCATTTCAACGATTAATTAATCCATGCGACCAGTACAGTACCGGAAAACAAATCATAGAGTCGCTGGATACCATGAAGCAACATCCCCAGTCCTCATTAAGGTTTTGGACGAAATTATTAGTAGAAAAGCACGCATTACCGTCCAATCTAAAACGTGCAGATGTATTCAAACAAGCCGGCGAAATTAGTAAGTTATTAGTACGGTCGGACATAGCTAGAAAGAATACCGGAGAGTACACTACGGATCAATGGCTCTACGCACTCGAAAACAATCACGATAAAGTATCCGTAGCGAAACAATTTTTAGACAAATACGAAGTAGACGAAACACCAAAGTCGGTGAAATTCTTTACTACCAGAGAAGCTTTGTCCGATGCTTTGCAATTTGGGCAAAAACATGCCTGGATTGCTCATAATGGCAAATCATTCGACATGCCAATTGTCATCGGAAATTGTGATAGAAATGACCTAACATACGACAGCGTAGAATTTAAAGATTCGCTACGAATGCTACGTATTAAACTAGACATGGACTCCTATTCACAACCAAATATTTACAGGAATTTATTCAGTAAAGGCTACAAAGCTCATCACGCTCTACACGACTGTGTAGCACTGGGAGAAATATTAGACCATGTAGCAGAGAAAGAAAAAACTACGGTTTTGGACCTATTCAAAGTGAAAAAATTGCCTATCAAAATTAAATGCAACTCCGACCTAGTGTCAATCAAAGGGATAGGACCAAAAACCGCGATTAAGTTTAAAGAGAGGGGCATAGCATCGAAAAAAGATCTAAATGAATACGTAGACACACACAGCATAGAAAGCTTTTTAGAGAAATTCAAGGGGTTGTATCGCTACAAGAAATTAGCAGAGAGGCTATATAATACAGCTACTGTTTAATTAATAAAGGAACCTTTTCCTGGGTTACAACTTCTTCTTCTATTTGCGGCAACGTTGGGAATGTAGATACAATTACTTCCTCCGGTGAATTCTTAAGCTCTTCTAACTCTGCTTCCAACTCTTCGTCGTTGAAATCTAAGCTAATATCTTTATTAATAATCTCGTCGATTTCCATAAATTGATCCTGGTACTCGTCCATAGTATCTTGCAACTGTTCGATTTTTTCGACATTGTGAGAGCTTGAAAACGAACGAAATGCTACAGCGGTAGACTTCATTGCATTAAGCTGCATAGCGGTGATATTTAAATTCTCAAGAGCATAAGTCTTTGATATAATTTGATCTCGTTTAGCCGACGTCTGATTCATATAATGAACAATAATCTTTTTCTTTCTTAACTTATTTAGTAGCGTTTTCTTACTTACACCCCGTTTTAAACCAGACTTTACCTCCATATCGATGTCTGCTACCTGGCGCTGGTACTTAGCATACATCTGCTCCAACAGCCCATCGATTTCCCTTAGATGCTCCAAACTTTGAATCATCATCTCGGTATGGTTTTTTCTCAAGAGGGACAGTGCACATCCCATCTTTATACGAAATACCGTCTTTATATATAGTATCTTTAGTAGGTAAGGTGACATAAGGCTGCTTTGTTACGATAATACCCATTTACTGTACAATTAGATATTATTTATACTAAACTTTTTGGGATGGTGCCCCATACCTCACACACAGGTCCTGCTTCCCGTGCGTCTTCATGTGCTCTTCGTACCTCGCTTTATGGTAGTGCTTGAAGTCACAGAGATGACACTTATGTTTCAAGAATTTGTCCGCCCAGTTCGCGTTACGGTCTTCCTGTAAACCTTTAAATCCGATAACCATTAGTGCTTGGATGCCCGGTGTTCCCACGACACATTGTTTGGTTGGGGTCAGGTCGATCGGGACCTTGATTGGGGTAGTTGCCTTCATGCGAGGGTGAACACATCCGTTTTTTGGATCCGCAATATGATGCTTGAAATTACGGAGTTCGTAATATTTTGATGCTCTGTGTAGACGAACCTCGAATCCGCACCCCCAGGGACATTTCGCCATCTTAGGTGCCAGTCCCGGTTCGCTTGGTTCGCCACCAACCAGTAGGGGGACAAGGTTCGTCGATTTGGGAGACACGCGTCTTCGTTTCATCGGTCGGTCCTTCAATTCGCCAAAGGTGATCGTCTTTTCGCCTGGGATGACGATTGCGTTCTTTTGGGAAAATTCGGGAGACAGATCACCGTAACAGTCCACGTGGTCATCGTTCATGAACTGTACCGCGCGTGCCCGCATAGTGGACTCTGATTTGCAGTCGGTGCAGTAGTATTCGACATCGTGCTGTGCGCAAACGTTGTCCTTGTAGTAGAAGTGCAGTTCGCTGAATTTGCCCATGCTGTTCGTTGCCGCTACCTTGCATTCGCGACATCGGGTTGCAGAAACACCGGTATCCGCCTCGTCGTCGGTTGCTTCGTCGTTCTCCTTGTCTTCCATGTGCTGGTCGATCTCTGCCTGCATGTCGTCAATGCGATCTTCCATCTCCGACAACTTGCGCTTGTTGGTCGCGTCCTTCTGCTTGTACTCTTCGACAAGTGCCTCCAGTTTCTCGACGGTGATTTCATCTACATGAGTAGACTCTTCCTCCGACTCTTCCTCCACCTCGGATTCTTCCACCTCGGACTCTTCGCCAGACGCTTCATCCTCAGAGAATATATTCGCGTCAAAGTCCACCGGGGGTTGAGTGTTACAAGAGTTTAAGAACTCTTCTTCGCTCATGTTGAGGACAGATGCCATCTGACGTGGAGAATCAAGTCCTCCGTCTGTAAGATCACCGAGATCGTCCAGGTCGGACATGCAAAGGGTGAAGGATGAAGGAGGAGTACCAGGGGTCTGCATGGGTGGGGTTTCAACGGTCTCGGGGTCCGTTGAAAGTCCGCTGAAAGGAGTAATGCACTCAAACGGGTTATTGCGACTGAACATTGTGATTAATTTTGTTTGCGGTGTTTTTGTTTTACTTTTGCGATTGTTTTGTGTAAGTTTTGTTATTTAATTCATAAAAACAACCGAGATCTTTAATTTTTTATAATATTTTTACAATCGTACAAGTCAAAGTCGCGGAGTGTGTGTGCAGTGTAATACCACAGTAGTTATTAAAAAAATAATCTCCCCAAGAGTTGGGTCGGTCCATGGATTCAATGTAGTGCTGTGACTATATTAGTTATTTCGGGCATTAATCGGATCAATGCTATTCCCATGCTATGAAATTTGGTCGAAATGAGTCTGAGACCATTTACCTGCTATTCACTGTAAATCCTAATTCCACGCACATTAGAAGGATTCGCGCCAATTTTTTCTTACCTATTCCATGTATAATAAAATTTTTTAAAATCACTCATATCCAGACACGCTAAAATTCCCAAAATGTCCAAGTATGACCAATCTGGGGACAACAAATAGCAGCAATTCCTAGAATTTTCTTTTTCGTTCTTTAATTTCGAGTATATAAGTGCGCAAAAACCTTTCCAAATGGATCTGAGAGTGCGCCACAACGGTCCGGTACGTTGTTACCACTTGCATGACATAGAAACAATCATAAAACAAGAGAGACCGACCTTTTATCTAACCGATATGATTATAAAGGGTTGTCCTAAACATTTGGACCACGACGAAGAATTTATTCATGAAGATTCCGTCGATCCCCTCATGATCTACCTACACAAAGAATATGGACTACTGTTGGCACTGTCCATAAAGGAATACGTCAGGGGATTAAAGGCAAAGGTACAGAAACGCCAGTACAGTACAACACATCGAATAGAAATCGCATACAAATCAAAGTACAAGTGTAATAAATGCGATATATTACTCCCACCGACATTCGAAGTCGATCATATTATAGAATTATGTGATGGAGGGACGGATACGTACGATAATTTGCAAGCCTTATGCCCCAATTGTCACGCGGAGAAAACTCGTTGCAACATCCTCAGACGACACGACACTTTTAAAGAAGTATATGGGAAGAAATTTGAAGAGATGCAAAGCAATGCATTTGATAAATTTAAATATAAAAGTAAATATTTTTAAGTACGGTCATAAGATAATTTTTTGTATATATATGTAGTATTATCTACCAAAAATGGAACGGGCACCCAGTTTTGAAGAAGTCGCTCGCTCAACCGACAACTACACCATTAACTGGAGAGACTCGATGTTCGGGTTTGCTAAAACCGACGATTACGATAACTTTGTGTCACTCTGTGACGCTGTAGTAGGTATTCGAGACACCAAATTTAAGGATGTTCTCAGTGTTCATGATATGCAAAAGAAGACGCTATACATGAGCAATTTTGCCCATTGTAAGGACCCCGAGCTTAAGATATTAAATTATATGTACGACCACGATGTCGATTTTAACAATACCGATAGCGATGGACAATCTATTCTACATTATATGGACCGGAATAAGAACCCGGGGATGAAGAAACTATTGAATGATTTTATCGTGAAGAAATCTGGTATATTGTATACTAACGAGAAATTAAAATTAAATATGTAATTACAACTCTGTTTTTACTTGACTCGATACGTACTGTAGATAACCCTGCTCCTTTGAGAGTGTATCCATCGTAGTCGTCTTTTCCGCCTGTACCCTCTTGTACTCACTCTGCAACTCTTGGACTTTTTCTTCGAACAACGACTCTGCTCCTTTCTTCTTCAGTTTAACATCATTGAGTTTCGATTGAATTTCGTCGGGCGTCAACTGCCGCAGTTCTTCCAATTTTTGCTTGTCCTCGTCGTTACACAGAGTCTCGTCGTCAAAACAACCGTCGGCAAGGGTACCGGTGACGAATTTCTCCAAGGAGGTCAAATCCCTGCCACTTTCGTACTTTTCCCAACCGTAACCATTGGTATACTTGATCGTAGGAAACCCTTGAACCCCGTGTTTAGAACACAGGTCCTTCTCGACGGTACAATCGACTTCGCCAATTAACACGTCAACATTATCCGACAGTGTATCCCAGTCCGGTTTAAGTTTCTTACAATGACCACACCAAGGGGCTTTGAAGGCTACCATACCTTTCTTTCCCAAGGTCTTCTCCTCGAAATCGTCGGTTGTTAGGTATACGGTGGATGTTACAGTATGAAGGAGTACGGAAATTAGAATAAAGTATTTCATTTTAGTAGAAAAAAAGGTCACTTATATACATCGTTTTTTAATTATGGACTTGGGCATCCAAAATTCATCGGTGGCATCTCCTCCACCAGTTTCATCATCGAGAACTTGAACCGAACACCGGTTCGCTCGGTCGGTATCTCTACCGTCGTAGTCTTGCCAAAACGGACTCGCTGAGGCTGAACTCGGACAGGGCAGTAGAAGGTTACACCTGGGCAGTTGTACAACACCTCCAGGGTGAGTTGCTTCTTGTGGTGGTTGCCGTTCTTCATCGGTCCGATCAACTTGCGTCCGTTGTACTCGAAGTCGCGGTTGTGGTACACGTCGATACCGCGGACAACGGCGGCAATGCGGTACTGGTGATTTCCGTTGCGGTTTCGATGTTCCAAGATGTTTAGGAAGTAATTGGGACCCACCGCGCCAGTCAGAATCGGGTGGCGGTTTGCAGAACGTCGAGTGATTCGGTCGCTGGAAGAGTATTGCAGGACGATACCTGGGTCTTTCCACTGTTTGGTCTTGTCTTCGACCGCGGTGTTGCAAGACGACATATGATCCGCTCGCCAACTCACACGGAGGTTGTCCCAAAGGACATCGGGTGTCGTGTACCAGTCTGGGAGTAGACTGTTGTCGCCATTGTCCAAAAGATGCCAGGTCATCATCTCTCCAAAGAAGGCTTCGGTCGCTTGGCGTAAACACCGGGCGTACGTCAGGTTACTGTCGCGAAGACTCCACTTCTCGAAGTTGTTCTTCGTGATATAGTGGCACCAACGGTACACTTTGTCGTAATCGACACGATCGCGGGGGACACAGGTCCAGGCGCTGCTCCGGAGGCTGGATTTGGTACATTTTGCCAAAATACTAGAGTATTTACTGGCTCTACCCGTAGTTAGGTTGATAAAAGGCTTTGAAAACATGGTTGCGGTGTTTGTTTAAGAGTTTTGCTCAATGATTGCACGTAAATATTATTTTTTTTTAATTATTATTATTATTATTAATAATATTCATACTGTTTTCTAACTTCCAACCAACTACAACCTAGCTCCGACCTAGAATCCTAATTCCGACCTAGAAATATTATATTTTATTTTAATGCTTTGTTCATGCTATTTTTTCCTCTACATGCAATATCAAGGGTCCTTGTACTCTAAGACTACAAGCCTAAAATTACCTATCAAGGGGGTACCTTTTCAGGTCCATGTTCACAGTATAGCTAAAAACACCTTTTTTAACATGGACGGGGGCAGGTTTTTTGCTTAGTATACCAAAATTTTATACTTATAAAATATTTTGAGTATGAAGGGTTGCAGCAGGTAGCAGCATACTTCCTTGTGACGAGTAGTTCAAAATGAAGCTAATAGGCTGTACGCTATTTAATATATGAAAAATAGCATGAAA
>Ga0115013_10001284_pt1 | contig 14698 bp, 12 predicted proteins | sample SouAtlMetagenome_2_FD_88686 | JGI IMG/M metagenome (GOLD analysis project Ga0115013, IMG submission 88686) | Marine eukaryotic phytoplankton communities from Atlantic Ocean - South Atlantic ANT15 Metagenome | ecosystem: Environmental > Aquatic > Marine > Oceanic | place: South Atlantic Ocean...
GATGCAAAAGCTCTTGTTGAATCTGCGCCAAAAACAGTTAAAGAAGGCATGGCTAAAGCAGATGCTGAAACTTTAAAGAAAGAGATTGAAGAAGCAGGTGGTAAAGTTACACTAAAATAAAGAAGAAATTTTTCTAGCCGATATTTTTTATATCGGCTTTAAATTATGAATAGTAAAGAAAATATTGCAATTGAAGCTGCAACAGATGGTGCGTGCAGTGGAAATCCTGGTCCAGGAGGATGGGGAGGATTAATAATCTTTAATGATAATAGTGAAATAGAAATAGGTGGTGCAGAGCAAAATACTACTAATAATAGAATGGAGCTTACAGCAGCAATAAAAACTCTCGAAAAGTTAAAAAATTTCTCTTTAAAAGAAAGCTTTAAATTAAGAACAGATAGTAAATATGTTATTGAGGGATATACAAAATGGATCATTAATTGGAAGAGAAATGGATGGAAAACAAGCGCAGGTAAATCTGTACAAAATTTGGATTTGTGGCAAAAAATTGATAATTTAAGAATTAAAGGCCTAGAGATGGAATTTGTAAAAGGTCATAGTGGGGATAAATATAATGAGAGAGTTGATTTAATTGCTACAAGTTATAGCAAAGGAATACCTTTACTAACTGAAGTTGAAATAGGTTCCTCAAATGACTGTACAAATGAAAAAGAACCTAGTGAAATTCAAAAATTATTTTCCAAAAATGAATTACTTGAAAAATTTGCTGAAAAAAATTATTATCTAAACTCTATCGAACTGAGAGAATTACTTGGGAAAGAAAGTTATCATCTTGTAAAAAAACATGAATTATTTGAATGGCGCAATTGGAGACTAATTCCTAAAAATCAAAAATATTGGATAATAGATAATAAGAACACTTAATCTTTAATATTTTCATGATTGAACAGAAAGAGTTGTTTAATAATATTTATAAGAACTTGATAACTCCTATCCTTCAAAAAGATTCTGGTATTGATGCGGAGTACCTTACAAATTTAAGCTTGAGTCTTCTCACTTTTAGTTCAAAAAATAAGAATTGGCCTTTAATTTCAAGAATTTTAAAAAATTTAAATCAAGAATTTTGTGTAGTTGATCAAAGATTGCATCAAAAAATATGTGGAATAGATTTTTGTAATCCAGTAGGTTTAGCAGCCGGTTTTGATAAAAATGGTAATGCTGCAAATATTTGGAGAGATTTTGGATTTGGTTTCGCTGAAATTGGTACGGTTACTAAATTTGCTCAATCAGGGAATCCCAAACCAAGATTATTTAGATTAGCTAATGAGGAGGCTGCATTAAATAGAATGGGATTCAATAATAATGGTGCTGAAAATCTTGTTCAAAACTTTTTAAAACAAAATTTAGATTTACAAAAAAACAGAAAGAATAATTGTTTGGGAATAAATTTTGGGAAATCTAAAATTACAAGATTATCCAATGCTACGGAAGATTATTTAACTTCTCTAAAACTTTTAATCCCATATTGTGATTACGCAGCTATAAATGTAAGTTCACCTAATACTGAAGGACTTAGAAAGCTGCAAGATCCAATTCTTCTTAAAGAACTACTCAGAGAGATTAAAAAATTAGAGAATTGTCCGCCTTTATTTGTGAAAATCGCACCAGATTTAAGTTATAAAGACATTGAAGATATATGCGAATTAATAATAGATGAAAATATTAATGGAATAATTGCTACCAACACTAGTCTAGATAGATTAGGTCTGGAGCAAAGAAAGATAAAGCAAACTGGGCTATCTCTTTCTGAGGAAAATGGGGGATTAAGTGGCAAACCACTTCGACAAAAAGCAAATCAAATAATTAGACATATTCGCAATATTGACAATAATATTAATTTAATTGGAGTAGGTGGAATTGATAGTCCTGAATCTGCTTGGGAACGAATTTGTTCTGGAGCCTCTTTAGTTCAGATATATACTGGTTGGATATATAAGGGTCCGCAATTAGTTCCAAATATTCTTAATGGGATATTAAAACAACTTAATACTTATCAATTATCAAATGTACAAGAAGCTATTGGATCAAACTTAGAATGGATTGAATAAGACCTAAATTAATTTATGGATGAATTCAATAACAAAAATGTGAATGATAAAGAGATTAAAGATATAGACTTCAATCATGGAGGGAATATATTAAATAAGGCAAAAAAATTAAATTTATTACCATCTCAAATAATTGATTCAAGTGCCTCCCTAGTCCCTTTTGAACCACCAAAGCCACTAGTAGATGCTTTAAAATTAGAAATTAAATCCCTAGAATTTCGATATTATCCAGAAAGAGATTTACATGATCTTAGAGAAATAATTGGAAAATTTCACCAAATAAATCCTAATAATGTATTACCAGGTAATGGAGCTTCTGAATTAATTACTTGGGCAGGTTATGAAGCTTCCAAGGTTGGAACAAGTTGTATTCCAAGTCCAGGCTTCATAGATTATGAAAGATCATTAAATTGCTGGAATGCTAGCTTCATTAATTCAGAATTACCAAAAAATTGGAGTAATAGTTTCCCTCAATCCTTTCCACTTAAACCCATCTGCGATGTTCTCTGGATAACCAACCCACATAACCCCACTGGCCAATTGTGGGATAAACATTCAATAGAAGCAATTTTAAAGAAATATAAACTAGTAATTTGTGATGAAGCATTCTTAGCAATTACACCAAATGGTGAAAAAGAATCTTTAATTCAGCTTACTAAAATTTATGATAATTTATTAGTTATAAGAAGTTTAACCAAACTCTTTAATATTGCTGGTTTAAGGTTAGGTTACATTATTGGCTCATCTGAAAAACTTAAACAATGGAATATCAAGAGAGACCCTTGGCCCTTAAATTCGTTTGCTATCAAGGCTGGAATAGAACTATTAAATAACAGGATTTTTTATAAAGAATGGACAAAAAAGATTCATGACTGGATAAATGTCGAAAAGAATTGGGTTTCTAATGAATTGTCGAAAATAAAAAATATTAAAGTACATTATTCCTCAACTAACTTTTTTTTAATAGAGAGTAAGTTCTCTTTGTCTTCAAATATTGATTATTTAGAAAATAAAGGGATCTTAATTAGGGAATGCTCATCATTTAGATTTCTTAATGAAAAATGGGCAAGAATAAGTTTGCAAACAAGAAAAAACAATAAGATTTTGTGTAGAGAAATTCAGAAATCTTTTAAAAAATAGTTAATTAATTTTTTAATCTTATTTGAAGATTTTAATGAATGAAAATTATTCATATTTTCTTTCATTAAATCTAAAATTTTATATTTTACTTTACCTCTTTTTAATGTAGTTTTGAAAATTTGTTTCAATGTCTTTTCTAAGTATTCCTTAGATATATTTTTTTGATTAATTAGAATAGAACCACCAATTGAAGAGAGGATCATCGCATTTTTTTCTTGGTGATTATTTTTCGAATTTGGATATGGAATTAAAATTGATGGTTTTCCAGTATGTATAAGTTCATTGATTGTTCCTGATCCAGACCTTGATATTACAATGTCACAATTTTGCATTAAAGATGCCACTTGATTAGTAAATTTCTTTTGAACATAATTTTTAAATTTTACAGTTATTGAATTACTTAAATTATTTTTCCCGATGATATGAACTATTCGAAAATTTTGTTTTATTAAAAAATCAAGAGACTCATACAAAACGTCATTAATAGCCTTTGATCCTTGACTTCCTCCCATGACTAAAATAAGTGGACCTTTTCCCTTTGGAACCCATTCTGGTAAAGAATTAGATTGGTAAAAATCATCTCTAAGAGGAGTTCCCGTGAAAATAGTTTTACAATTATTTAAATAAGAGTTTGTTTGTTTAAATCCAATAAGGACAAATTCACATAAAAAACCAAAATACTTTGTAACTGTACCTGGTATTAAATTTGATTCATGAATAATTACTGGTATTTTAAGTAATTTTGCTGCGATTATTGTAGGCGCTGATATGTATCCCCCAGTTGTAAAGACAAGATTAATTTTTTTTTCTTTTAGAATTTTGATAACATCAAAAGTTGAAAATAAAATTCTTAAATATTGAAATACAATAAAAAGATTTTTTTTTGGTGTCCTAATTTTTAACGTTAAGAGATCATATTTTCTAGGTATAAAATAAGAATCAAGCCTATGATGTACTCCTAACCAATTAATATTCCAATTTTTTTCAACCTTTTTAGAAACTGCTAACGCAGGGAAAATATGCCCTCCAGTTCCACTTGCCGCAATTAATAAATTATTTCTTTCTTTAGACATAAAAAATTAAATCAGTAAAATAAAAATTAGGAAGTTTTAAAAATGCTTAATTTAAATTATTTTACAAAATTAGGATTATTTCTCTATATAGTTATTTATCTTATATTTCCAAAAATAGCAATCACTGAAAATACAAAAGTTGATATAAGAAGAAATCTTGAAAATGCATTAAATTCTCAAAACTTAAACTTGATAAAAAATAACTTACAAGAAAAAGAAGGATCAAAACTTCAGTACAAATTTTCAGTTATAAACAAAGATTTTTCTGATTTAAAATGGCAAATTAAACAATTAAGTGGGGGGAATTCTAATAAAAAGATATTTGAGATAAAAGTCAATGGGACAAAAAAAGTCAATTCAGAAACTTACTTTTTTGAATCCAATTTCAAGTATTTATTTTCTACTATCAACAACAAAATAAATGATGGGAATATTAAAGATTTATTAACTACGATTAGAAATGACCAAAACAAAATAGATGTAATTTTTAGAATTCCAGATAAAGTTCTTACTGGAACAAAATATGATGTTGATATTATCCTAAATGAGCCTCTTGGTGATTTAATTATTGCTGGGGGAATAATATCTCATCAGGATAAATCCTATCTAAAACAAGAAATAAATATTGAACCACTAGCCTCTGGCGGAATTTTTAAAAGTACTAGAGCACAAACAACACCAGCCACACAAATTTGGTCAGGAATTATAGCTCATCCAAAAGGAATTATTTCCTTCACAAAAAGTGTTGATATTGTTGATAAATAATAGTTTAAGAGTCTTTCAAAGCAGCAACGCCTGGTAAAGTTTTACCTTCTAAGAGCTCTAAGCTAGCCCCCCCACCAGTTGAGATATGTGACATTTTTTCAGCCAACCCAGCTTTCTCCACTGCTGCTACAGAATCACCTCCCCCAATAATTGTACAAACCTCTGAGAAAGAACTTAAATCTGCAAGAGTTGTTGCTATGGCATTCGTGCCCTCAGCAAATTTATCAAATTCAAAAACACCCATTGGTCCATTCCAAATAATTGTTTTGCATTCAGCAAGAGCATTTTGGAAAACTTTAATTGATTGAGGCCCAATATCTAATCCCATCCAATCACCACTCATAGAATCTATTTGAGATACTTTACTTTCCGCAGTAGGAGAAAACTCATTTGCAAGAACCACATCAGATGGCAAAAGTAACTCAACTCCTTTAGTTCGTGCTTTTGCCTCTAAATTTTTTGCTAACTCAAGTTTATCTTCTTCAACAAGACTCTTACCAACATCTAATCCTCTTGCCTTATAGAAAGTAAAAATCATACCTCCACCAATAATAATTTTGTCGCACTTATCTAAAAGAGAATCTAAAACTCCAATTTTGCTACTTACCTTAGAACCTCCTACAATTGCTGCAAGAGGACGTTTTGGAGCATCTATTGCGCCCTGTAAATATTTCAACTCTTTTTCTAACAAAAATCCTGCTACTGAAGGCTCTAAAAATTTTGTAACTCCTTGAGTTGAAGCATGTGCTCTATGAGCAGCCCCAAATGCATCGTTAACGTACATATCTGCATGAGAAGCTAATTTTTTTGCGAAATCTATATCATTTTTTTCTTCCTCTTCAAAAAAACGAACATTTTCAAGTAATAAAACATCTCCATTATTTAAATCATTAGATTTAGCAAAAGCCTCTTCTCCAATACAGCTTTGAGTTAGTTCAACTTTTTTTTCCAATATATCGCCTAATCTTGCGGCAACTGGCGTTAATCTCATTTTCTCATTAACTTTCCCTTTGGGTCTTCCAAAATGTGCAGTCAATATAATTTTTGCTGAGTTATCTATAAGATATTTTATAGTAGGAATTGCTGCTCTTATTCGAGTATCATCTGTAATCTGACCACTTTCATTTAAGGGAACATTAAAATCAACCCTTACAAGAACTTTTTTTCCTTCTAATTTAGACTTATCAAGACTGGAAAGAGACAACTTCGACATTTAAACACCCTTTTTTTTACCATGAAACCCTAACGTTAATTTGAGCTTATTGGGTTAAAAATTATTAACTGTTACTTATGCCTTAATAAAATTTAAAATTTGGCATCGCTATAAGATTTATAAAATAATAAAACTTTATTTTTTTAAATTAATATTCAAAGCAATTACTTTTGGGATTTATAATAAATAAAAAGTATAGACATACATTTTATTGAATTTATTCAAGTGGAAATACCTAAAATCCAATGGTACCCAGGCCATATTGCAAAAGCTGAAAAAAAACTATCTGAGATTATAAATAGAGTTGATTTAGTTATTGAAGTTAGAGATGCAAGAATTCCTTTATCAACAGGCCATCCTCATCTCAATCAATGGATCACAAACAAAAAACATATCCTTGTCATAAATAGAGCTGATATGATTACGACAGAAACTATAACGAGTTGGAATGAATGGTTTAAAAAAGATAACATATATCCTCTTTGGTGTGACGCAAAAAATGGTAAAGGTATAAAAGAAATTTGCAAATCTGCAAAGGCATCCCGATTATCAATTGACAAAAGAAGATTATCCAGAGGAATGAAAGTTAGGCCAATTAGAGCTCTTACTCTTGGTTTTCCTAACGTAGGGAAATCTGCCTTAATAAACAGAATAGCCAAGAAAAAAGTTGTAGAAAGCGCTAGAAAAGCAGGAGTAACTCGTAATCTTAAATGGATAAGATTAGAAAGTGGGATAGATTTACTTGATGCCCCTGGTGTTATACCCCCTAATTTAGAGAATCAAAAATCAGCTCTCAATCTTGCTCTTTGCGATGATATTGGAGAGGCGGCTTATGAAATAGAAAGTGTTGCGATTGAATTTATAAAAATAATTTTCAAATTAAAAGCAGATAAAAATGCGAATATTTCGCTAAAAAAGTTTTCTGATAGATATGGAGTTGATATATTAAAAAACCTTAATAACCCTCATGAATGGATTGATCATGTTGCGTTAAAACATACATCAGGTGATAGAAGAAGAATGTCTCATAAATTATTAGAAGATTATCGTAATCAAATGCTTGGAAAGATTGCTTTGGAAGTACCAATATGAAATCAAGTATTGAAAAGTGTTTTGGAGAAGGAGAAGGCGAACTAATAGAAATCACTTATGAGCTGCCTCTTCCTATGAGACTTGATAGGTGGCTAGTAAGCAAAAGACCAGAACAAAGTAGAGCAAGAATACAACATTTTATCAATGCAGGATTAGTACTTGTTAACTACAAAACAGCAAAAGCCAAAACACCCCTTAAAACTGGAGATAATATACAAATTTGGATGCCACCTCCAGAACCTCTCATATATTTAAAACCAGAAAAGATAAATTTAAATATTCTTTTTGAAGATGAACATATCATTGTAATCAATAAACAATCAGGATTAGTAGTCCATCCAGCGCCAGGACACAAATCAGGAACGTTAGTAAATGGACTACTATTTCACTGTAAAAATCTACCTGGAATAAATGGGAAGTTAAGACCCGGGATAGTTCATAGATTAGATAAGGACACATCTGGTTGCATGGTTGTAGCAAAAAGCCAAGAATCACTTGTCAATCTTCAATTACAAATAAGAGAGAAAATCGCTTCACGAAATTATATTGCGGTAATTCATGGAGTACCAAATTCCTCAGAAGGTAAAATTGTTGGACACATAGGTAGAGATAAGCTAAATAGATTAAAATACGCAGTAGTTGATAAAAATTCGGGAAGATATGCATGTACTTACTGGAAATTATTAGAAAGGTTGGGTAATTACTCGTTAATGAGTTTCAAGTTAGATACCGGAAGAACACATCAAATCAGAGTTCATTGTGCACATATTAATCACCCTATTCTTGGAGATCCTTTGTACGGAAGATGTAAAAAACTTCCCTGTAAATTAAATGGTCAGGCTTTACACGCTATAAAGCTCGGTCTATTTCATCCAATTAATGGCGAGGAAATGAAATTTGTAGCAGAATTACCTCCAGAATTTCAAAAATTATTGAAGGTCTTAAAAAAGGTTAATTGAGATTTAATGAACTATCTATTAAAGCTTTTGTAATATTATTCTTTGGATGGTAAAAAATTGAAGAGGAATCTCCCTCTTCGATAATCTTTCCATAATTCATAATCAACAACCTGTTACAAAAAATTTTTGCGATTCCTAAATCATGAGTTATAAAAATAATACTTAAATCCATTTTTTCTTGTAACTTTCTTAATAAATCAAGTATTTCAATTTTTACACTTGCATCTAACATGTTTACACTCTCATCGCAGATAAGGATTTTGGGTTTAAGTAATAATGACCTAGCAATTGAAATTCGTTGTAATTGACCACCAGATAATTGGCTTGGGTAGGAGTTTAAGAATTGAGAATCTGAGGGGAGATTTAATTTTTTCAAAATTATTTGAATCTCATTTTTAATTTGTTTATTATTTGATATTCTTTGAAAATAAAATATATCCTTTAAAATATTCTTTATTTTCATTTTTGGATTTAAGCTTGAAAAAGGATCTTGAAATATTATTTGGATATTTTTAAAGTTATTATTCTTTATTTTTTTTAATTCAAGATTTTTTTCATAAACTTTTATTTCACCACCTCTTAATTTTAATAGTCCTATTAAAGCTCTACATAAAGTACTTTTCCCGCTTCCAGAAGATCCAACAATCCCAAGAGTCTCATTTCGATATAATTTAAAACTAACTTCTTTTAAAGCCTTATTCCATTTTGGTCGGAAAACTGAAGAATTTAATTTATACCAATGTCTTAAATTATTAGCCTCTAAAATAACATTATTTGTTGAACTGATTTTTTTTATTGGCTGCAAAGAAATATTTGCTGCGTTTACCAATTTTGTACCAATTTGTGATTTAGGTGATTTAAAAACTTCTTTAATATTTCCTTGTTCTTGAATTGATCCTTGATCCATTATCACGACTTTTTTACACCACTTTGCTGCAAGATTAATGTCATGACTAATTAAAACTAATGTAGTTCCAGATCGTTCACTTAGATTTAGGATTTCATTCATTACTTCAAAACTAGTCTTAGTATCAAGACTTGTAGTAGGTTCATCAGCTATTAATATTTTTGGTTTTAGAGCTAAAGCCATTGCAATTGAAACTCTTTGCCTCATTCCTCCACTAAATTCATGGGGGAATGACTCTAATCTGTCATAATCTATTCCTACTCTTCGAAAAGTTTCCTTTACTAAATCTTTAATAATTACAGAGCTATGATTTTGAAAATGTGATTCGAATAATTCATATAAATGACTTCCTACTGTCATTAAGGGATTAAGTTTTTTTATAGAATCTTGATAAATAAATCCAAAATTATTTCTCCTAAATAATTGAATTTCTTTTTTATCAATTATCTTGATGTCTTCACCAGATATTTTTATGTTACCTTCAATAATTGATCCTTCAGGGAGAACATTTACAAGTGTTTTTGCAAATGTAGTTTTACCGCATCCAGAAGGACCTATTATGGCTAAATGATCTCCTTTATCTAAATCTAGTTTAAAATTTTTAATAATAGGTTTCTTATTAGGTCCATATTTGACATTTAGATTTCTGACTTCAAGAATTTTGCTTTTAATTTTTTTCATAATTTTGTAGCAAATTTCTCTAGTACTAAATAAACTAATTTTAAAGCAACATTATATGTCTGAGGCAACAGAGAATTCACAAGCAAGAAAAGAAATTAAAGTTTCCACAATCATTTTGCCTGAAAATAAAAATTATGAAAGTGAAACTTTGAAGTATGAGATAAAAATTCCAAATTGGCTTCGTGAAAATATTGAAAATTATGAAGTCTCAAATAATAAAAATGATGCCAATCAAAATCTTATAGTAAAAGCTTTTAAACTTGCTTACAAAGCTCATAATGGCCAACTTCGAGCAAGTGGTGAACCATATATCATTCACCCACTTGCTGTCGCGATTCTTCTTAAGGAAATAGGTGCAAGTTCATCTGTTATTGCTGCTGGTTTATTACATGATGTTGTTGAAGATACAGGAATTGCTCTTTCTGAGATAGAAGTTAATTTTGGCTTGGAAGTAAAAGTACTCGTAGAAGGTGTAACTAAATTAGGTGGAATTCACTTTAATAATAGAACTGAAGCTCAAGCTGAAAATCTTAGAAAAATGTTCTTGGCTATGGCAAGTGATATAAGAGTTGTTTTAGTTAAACTTGCAGACCGACTACATAATATGAGAACAATACAATGGCTGAACGATGAAAGACAGGAAAGAATTGCGAGAGAAACTAGAGAAATATATGCTCCCTTAGCAAACAGGTTAGGCATAAATAGATTTAAATGGGAATTAGAAGATTTGGCTTTTAAATTTCTTGAGCCAGAAGAATATAAAAATTTAAAAGACCAAATTGCCGTCAAAAGAAGTGATAGAGAAAAACGATTAACGGTTACTTTAGATTTAATGAAAGATAATTTAGTCTCATCAGGTTTAGAAAATTTTGAAATCACAGGCAGACCAAAACATCTTTACGGTATTTGGAGCAAAATGAAAAGACAACAAAAACAATTTAGTGAGATTTATGATGTTGCTGCTCTAAGAATCATTGTTAGTAATTCAGATAGCTGTTATAAAGCATTAGCAGTAGTACATGATACCTTTAAACCAATTCCGGGAAGATTTAAAGACTATATAGGTTTACCAAAACCAAATGGCTACCAGTCTTTACATACTTCAGTGATCGGAAAACACAGGCCTATTGAGGTCCAAATACGAACGACTTCAATGCATCAAATTGCAGAATTCGGTATAGCTGCTCATTGGCAATATAAGGAAGGTGGTTCCCCTGCGTCTAGTAATGCAGAAAAATTTAATTGGCTTAGACAATTAGTTGAATGGCAACAAGAGGGTAATGAGAAAGATCATAATGACTACCTCGCATCCATTAAAGAGGATTTATTCGATGAAGAGGTATTTGTAATAACACCAAAAGGAGATGTTGTTGGTCTAAGAAAAGGATCAACTGCAATAGATTTTGCTTACAGAATACATTCAGAGATAGGGAATCATTGTAATGGTATAAGAATTAATGAAAAGCTTTCTCCTCTATCTACATCATTACAAAATGGAGACTTTATAGAAATTTTGACTAATAACAATTCAACTCCAAGTCTTGATTGGTTGAATTTTGTAGTTACTCCAACTGCCAGAAATAGAATTCGACAATGGTATAAAAAGAGTCACAGAGAGGAGACGATCAAAAGAGGAAAAGACTTAATTGAGAAAGAGATTGGTCGTAATGGATTTGAATCATTAATCTCAAGTAATGCGATGAAAAAAGTCGCCCATAGATGCAATTTAAAAACTACGGAAGATCTTTTAGCATCTTTGGGATTTGGAGGTTTAACTTTACATCAAGTATTAAACAGATTAAGAGAAGAAATTAAACTACAAACAGAAGAAGTCAAGATTGAATCTAATGTTGAAATAGCAAAAAATCTTATAAATAAAAATAGCTCATTAAAAAACAAGTCAAATGAAACTATTAAGTCACCAATATCAGGTGTGGAAGGTCTGGATTATAGAATTGGGAAATGCTGTAGTCCACTTCCAGGGGAGGAAATAATTGGAACTGTCTCTCTGGGAAATCATGGCATCACTATTCATAGAAGAGATTGTGATAACGTTATCCCAATACCAATAGAAAGAAGATTACCTGTTTCGTGGAATAAAGAGAATAGAATTCTTGATAATAAGTTCCCAATTCAACTCAGAATAGAAGTTATTGATAGGGTGGGAGTTTTAAAAGATATTCTTATGAGACTTTCTGATAAAGGAATAAATGTTAGTGATGCGAATGTAAAAACTGCTTTTGGAAAACCTGCAATCATCAACTTATGCGTTGGGCTTGAAAGTCATAGTCAACTACGCAAAACTATTGATCAAATCAAATCAATGGCTGATGTTTTAGATATAGCAAGGGTAGGTATAAATTAATTTGGACTTATAAAAAGTTTTAAATTCTTCTTTTTTTTATTTTTCTTTTGTATAACAAAAAAACAATACAACCAAATATGGTAGCTAATAACAATCCGACTAATCCTGAACCCAAAATTAACCTTAATGAGAAAACACTTCCTTGTTCCCAAAATTGATGTCTAATTGAATTTTTATCAAAAATGATATCCGTAGAAGTTTTTATAAAGTATGAGCCAACTTTGTAATTAAAAAAATATAGAGGAATATAAGTAAAAGGATTACTTATCCAAGTGCCAATTGCGGCAAGAAAAAGATTTCCTCTTACAACTCTTGCTAGACATAATCCTAAAAGAGTTTGAAAACCAAAGAAAGGAAAACATCCACAAAATACACCCACTGCTATTCCCTTAGCATTAGAGAATGGACTACCATCTTGTTTCAATAATAATGATAGAATTTTTTTATAATTAAGATTATCTTTTAACTTCATTACTAAATAAAAGTCAAGAAAACACTTTTGATAATCCTACTTAATTCTCCATAATATAGAGAGATATGGAATCCGTATTCCCTACTGAAGATACAATAGCAGCAATAGCTACAGCTTTAAGACTAGGCAAAGGTGGTATTGCAGTTATAAGAGTATCTGGTAATGAAGCAATAAATTCCTGTAAAAATATTGTAGAAACAAAATCTAAATATGCTTGGGAATCACATAGAGTATTTCATGGCTATGTAAAAGATCATGTAAAGAATAAATTTATAGATGAAATTCTAATTTCAGTTATGAAAGCTCCTAATAGTTTCACTGGAGAGGATATTGTTGAGTTACATTGTCATGGAGGAGTGATTGTTGTAAATAATGTTATGGAGACATTGTTATTAAATAACAAAGAAGTAAGAATTGCCAATCCAGGAGAATTTAGCCAAAGAGCTTTTCTAAATGGCAAAATAGATCTAACTCAAGCAGAATCAATTAATCAATTAATTAATGCGAAAAATCTGAAAGCAGCAGAAATAGCATTTAATGGAGTTAAAGGCGAAATAAAGCAAAAGATTGACTCTATTAAAAAGGATTTAATTGAGCAATTATCAGAAATAGAAGCAAGAGTCGATTTTGAAGAGGATTTTTCAGACTTTAATTATCATGATTTTTCTAAAAATATAAAATATATAAAACAAAAAATAGAAATTCTTATAGAAAATGCAAAAAGAGGATCATTAATAAATAATGGAGTATCAATTGCTCTTATAGGCAAAACTAATGTTGGAAAAAGCTCTCTTTTAAATCTCTTATCTAAAAAAGATAAAGCAATAGTTACTAGTATTCCTGGAACAACGAGAGATACGATTGAGGTCAATCTTACTCTTAAGGATATCCCAATAAAAATAATAGATACTGCTGGTATTAGAGAAACAGATGAATATATTGAAAAAATAGGAATAGAGAAAAGCCGTGAAACGATTAAAAAATCTGATTACATAATTTATTTATTTAGTCTTGAAGAAGGATTTAATAAGGAAGATGAAAATATAGTAAATACAATTCCTCAAGAAAAACTAATTACGATCTTGGGGAATAAAAAAGATTTAATCAATTCAAATCAATTAAATAAAAATAATATATCTAATACAGTTTTAATGAGTATTAAAAATAATGAAGGTGAAAAAGAGTTAATAGAAAAAATAGTTAAGAAATGTGGATCAGAAGAACTAGAAAATATAGATATTTTCTTAAATGAAAGACAGATATCTAACCTAAATGATTGCTTAAAAAATCTAACTGATACTGATCCCATAATTGCTAATAAATTACCTTTCGATTTGTTATCAATTGAACTTAGAGATGGAATCAAAAATTTATCTAGAATAACAGGACAAGAATTAACTGAAGATCTACTTAATAATATTTTTTCAAAATTTTGTATAGGTAAATAATTTTTAATTAAATTACATAAACATATAAAGTAAACTTTAAAAGTTAAAATAAAGTCCATTACCTTTTTCAAATTTAGTGGATTTCAACTCCCCAAAAATATCTAGGATTATTGATGATTGGATTGAAGAAGATATCGGGAGAGGTGATCTAACATATCCAGCTATTACAATAAAAAAAGGTAAAGCCAATTGGATAGCGAAAGAGGAAGGTATATTTTGTGGCGTTGGAATAATAAAAACAATTTTCAAGAAAATTGATGAAAGGATAAAATATAACTTTTTGATTAATGATGGCGAGAAATTTTTGAAGAATCAGAAACTTCTAGAATTACAAGGACCATCAAGTAGCTTATTAGCAAGTGAAAGAATAAGTCTCAATATCTCAATGCATTTATCGGGAATCTCAACTTATACAAAAAATATTGTAGATGTTCTGAAAGGTACAAATATAAATTTAGCAGATACAAGAAAAACTACTCCTGGTTTAAGAATATTTGAAAAGTATGCTTTTAAA
>Ga0115013_10001288_pt1 | contig 14663 bp, 16 predicted proteins | sample SouAtlMetagenome_2_FD_88686 | JGI IMG/M metagenome (GOLD analysis project Ga0115013, IMG submission 88686) | Marine eukaryotic phytoplankton communities from Atlantic Ocean - South Atlantic ANT15 Metagenome | ecosystem: Environmental > Aquatic > Marine > Oceanic | place: South Atlantic Ocean...
CAGGCCACCTCACTCGGCTGCTCAAGTGTTCGCACCAACCAGAGCAAAAATTGCATGAATTCATTGTTTCCCGAAAAAACCGGCGCATGAGCTTCAGATATTATTTGCCGCATTGATCATTTTTCCCAATTCAATGCCAGTAATTCAATCAAACTTCTTCCACTATGCCTCCGCTCGGTCGTCAAAAAATCCTTTTACTCGGAGATTCTCTAACCCAGCTTTGTTTCGAAGGCTGGGGAAGTGATTTAGCTGACGTGTATCAAAGGCGAGCAGATGTCTTGAACAGAGGAATGAGTGGATACAACAGTCGGTGGTACCTCCTATACGCAGAAGATAATGGCATTTGGAGCGAACCCGGCGAAGTTAGTTTGGTGACAATCTTTTTTGGAGCAAACGATGCGGCAAAGCAAGAATGCGAACCGATAGTTCACGTACCACTTGAAGAATACAAAAGAAACATAGAACAGATTGTCGTAAAAGCAGGAGAATCATACCCCGGAGCAAAAGTTTTGATCATTTCGCCCCCTCCTGTGCATCCAGAGCAACGCTTGGCATACCAAAAGAAACGTTATGGAGATAAAGCGACGGGAGTTCTTGAACGAACCTCAGAAATCGCAGGAACATATGCCGCGACGTGTCGGAAAGTCGCCGAAGAGAAGAAAGTCGCCTGTCTTGATCTTTTTACAGCTATGAGGACTGCCGAAGGAAATACTGACGAAGACGACATTGGACGATTTTTTTACGATGGTCTTCATTTCAGCAAAACCGGCCATAAATTTGTTTTCGATGCTCTGTTGAATTCCATCCGCACGAACTTTCCAACATTGGAGGTGCGCCCGTGTCCAAACACGGGAAGCTTCAACAATTCATCTTCGTCTTGCGATGGCATACAAAATAGTGGTCCCTATCACGATATCATCAAAACTAAGAGAAAATGGCAAGATGCTTTTGAATAAGTTGTGATACGAATTGCACGCTGCAAAACGAAATACGACTCGGGAATGTTTTGTGTTTCGTTGAACAGAATAGCTATTGCGTCATCTAATTAATAGAATAATTAAAATCTATATAAATATTGTAAGGTAGCTCCTATGCTGACAATTCAGATGAAGGCGGTATAGCGAGATCGCGTTTGCTGAAAATTCAAAATCAGAAGAGTCACTGTTTCCCTCAGATGATCTTTCAATATTTTCAATCCGAACCAAATAATAGGATGCTATGCTTTGTCGCTTTCATTATTACTTGTATATTCTATAGTTATAGATCTTGTTGTGATCCCTGCAGCGTACAAAAAGAGCTTCTATCGTCCTTCTTTGGCGATGATGTAGCTAATCTAGTTCCTGTGCAAGGTATATTTTCTCAGTAGATATTTTCGCGACTTTCAAGTCCTCAAATCCTAATTGTTTGTAGAACTTTAAGGCATTGCAGTTACTGCGTTCAACAGACAAAAAGAGAAAGGGACGGAATGATGATGTCTTTGTCGACGGATTGCACCATGTTGAGGCGATTTTAGTGGCGAGTCTTACCAGAGTTGTTCCAACCTTTCGACGCCGCGCATCATTCGAGACTGCCACATTTCCGATGTATGGTAGTTCAGCATTTCCAAAAGGAGAATTCGAAATTGGTGGTGGCAAAGTTCCCATCTCTAAAAATCCAACGATTCGATCTTCTGCTTGCGCCTTGGTGTCACTAGCAAGAGATGACGGAATTGTTGCAACGAGAAATGAGTGAGGAAGGGAATCCTCCTTCTTAGCATCCATCATTCGCTTCGAAAGTTGTCTCTCTATCAGTTGAAACTGCTCCTCGAAGGACAGTTGAGGGTTGTCATTTTCGTCTGTCAAAGTGTCCCACATGAATGTATTGTTGTCATCATCACCATCCTTGCTTTTGTCAGTCGTCGTATTCTCAATTTCTCCTTGATCACCGACTTCTTTTTCTTCTTCGAAAACAGAATTCAAAAGCTCCGCAATTGCTGTTACATCGGTTGGTTTTGCCCGGCGATAAGAAATCTTTGCTTTCGAATTATTTTCATCTGGTGATACCGATGCAGACAGTGACTTTGGTATTGAAGTCGTCGATCTTGATTGATAAGATATCACACATTCCGATAACAGTCCTGTGGATACTCGGATATACAGACAAAGCGATAGCAACGTCAGTAATGATGGAGGTAACAGGAAGTCACGCATGTTGCTGGGTGCTTGAAAGGATTCTATGAGCTTTCGTCGGTGGAGTTTTTGTTTTCTTTTTTTTTTCAAGAAAAAATCACGACGTCTGACGTACGTCGTAAATTTCGACTTTTCCCGAAAATCTGAGTGATCTTGTAAGCGCAAGGAAACTACAGTACAGAGGGAAAGGCAGGATAAGAGATTAAAAAGAATGTAACTCTACTGATTTAAACTTTATATTTGGGTATGAAACTTAAATAGGCTTAAGGGGTGCATGTCCTTTCAGTATTTTGTTTGCTACCTTCAAACTCAAATAGTTGTAATTCGAGGAACGATCACTATAGCTCAATACTCAGATTACAGCTATTGGTCTGTCAATCCGGTTATAGACAAGAATTTCCCACTGACAGGATCTCGTTTCATCGTGAAAACTTCCATAACGATTCCCGAAATTGTTACGGGAATACCACCGTAAATATGAGGAAAGACGGAGCCTTTCCAATCGCCTTTCGTCTCTACTGCACCGACGCCCTTGGGTTCCTCAAAGATGGTGACAATACCACACTTATTTTTGAGGGTCTTGGAGTTACACAGCTTTAAGCAAACCCAGTTGTCTTTGGATGACGTATAAAAATGATTTGCCGTCTCAATCAATTTTTCGGGAATGAATGACGCATGGGTGAAACCCCCGTCTTCGTGGAAAGTTGGAGGAAAATAAGCGGCTTCGGAATCGATTGCGGCATCCCACAAAGATTTTTCGCACATATGGTACAACGAACAAAGGTCGTAATCGATGTTATCGTTCGATTCATTGGAAACATTGGAACTTTTATCGTCTGAACTTTGTCCCTTGTTATGTAATTGCGAGAGTCTCTCAGTGATCTTCTCCTCTTCATCCTTGTCGAGGCCATCATCTTCTCTCTTGCAGCGTTCGGGTTTGAACGCGGGAATACATACGGGAACGTATTCGGTATCGGCAACAGGAAAGACAGGCTTGAACCGCTGCCCTTTTTCGATAAATATGGTTTCACCAGCGACAGCAGAAACGGCTTTGATTTCGGTTTGGGTGGCCTCATCCATTACGTGACAATCGACCTGTCCTCTGAGGACAGACATCCACTCGTCGTATTGCAGGGTTAGCCATGGTTCGCTGTAGGGCTTTGTAACCTTGACAACTGCCAACGACATGGTATCATCGTTGCTGCCGACGTTTCCGGCATATTCGTCGATAGTGAATCCTTCGGTCTCGACTACCCTAACTGCTTTTCCGACGATTTTTGGCATTTTTCTGTATCGGTAATTGGTGTCAATTCGATCCGAGTTACGGCTTAGCTTTCGTTCTTGTCGCTGCCACTGCTGTTGTCCTCGCGGTGTGCACGCTGAATATCTGCTAAAGCTATTGTTATGGCTTGATGGCTTCGAATCCAACGAGTTAATCCTATTGATGTGTCTGGTAGCAGCCTGATCACACTGGAAGCTCCTCGAAAGTTGGCGATAGATGGAGAGCCGAGTAAAAGTTGGATAATACAGATTCCTATTGTGACGATAGCACTGAAGAAACATCAGTATCATCCAGCATCACAGTCAGTGGCATGTCGAATAACTATCGTCACCCATTTTTTCTATTTTCACATGAAATGCTGAGTGGATTTTTGGGGACGACAAGAAAATTGCGGGAAAGCATTGCTTCGCACGTACGTACTTCGTACGTACGTCAATTGGAAGTGCTTTCAGTGTAGTTTTATAGATGATGATCACGAGCCATCAAGTCTATTCTGTGAAGATGCCGAATCTGCCTTCCGATTCTCTTGCTATTCTAGTGATAGAATTCTTTTCCTGTGTTAGTTGCACAGACTTTTAACAATGGCAGCAGAAATTGAACAAGGAGTTGATTCTTCTTCGCAACATCTCTCTTCTATTTTTAAGAGGTTGAAAACTGAAGCAACAAGTTTTTGTTCACAAATTTGATCACACCAAGTGCAAGTGCTTTTTGCTGCAGATTGAAATATGGTTCGACCTATAACTTTCGAATGCAATACATAGTCACACCTTTATCGCCAAAAAGTGGTTTTTGAATCAGTGCTAACCTATACAAGAACAAATGAACTTAACATAAAAGCTAGCGGATCGTGAATGATTTGTTGATCCATTTGTCAACAATCAAGGAAAAATCATAGCTTTTTTTTGTTATGATGACAGCTTTGAGAACCGTGGCGTGTATATTAAATCTAGATGCGATATTATTTGCATTAATAGATTCCTTTAAAAAATCCAACTATCCTACAACTGAGTCTTCATCCAGATTGGACCTTCTGCTCATCAATTACTATGTTTTGTAGGAACGTGAAAATCTACTACTATCGGCATTACTTTTTGGATTCCGTCGTAGGCAAATCCGGTAGCTTTGACTTGGACTCTTTCATTTCCTTTAGGAAAGATGAAACGCAATTATTAATGAGAGTATCGATGCATCACATTCATCCAATGACAATAGCGGAACGCAAACAAAATAGGAGGAACAAGCGTTAGCAACTCATGTTCAGTTCATCTTCATTCTCTGTTAATATAATTGGTAGATAAGATTTCAACAAAACATTTCTGGCCACCATTGCAACAACAAGGTTTCGCTAGATTATAGATATAACACTTACTTTTGCTGTCTTTTCACGGGATTGGCAGTACGTCTAGTAAGAAATAAGGAGGACAGAAGAAAGCAAATATTTAGAACATAATTCCAGAGTTTTTGTAGATAGAGACAATTTGATACAAGGTTTCGCAGTGGTATGGTTGCTTTGGGTGGAGGAGCCTCTCTCGCGTGTCCGCATAAGCATCCAATCAATTTTGGAGGCAGCGGTCATTTTGAAGCAAGGGCCGACGAGATATTCAGCACGGTCGTGGCAGACAGCTTCTGGGTATTTTTTAAAAATATATATCCCTCCACCTGCTTGCGAGACACCACCCAAAAGCAGTGCTTTGCCAATACGGTCACTTTGGTTGCTGTATTCTCGTTTCACGTACATCTGCCGAACGAACGGTTTTGCATTTTTGGAGCTGAGCCTTCAATTGATTGGGAACTGGTAAAGGAGCTGTTTCTGCCATGTTGTAATGAGATATCTGTTTGGTCTTGAAAGAGTGCGAAGGAGTCGTTCGAATGAGGCGACGAGTTGTTTTGGACAAGTTTTATTTCAGTTGTGTGGAAGAGCCAATGGACAGAGCTAATGTACGGTTAGAGTTAGAGGAGAAAAAAATATATTGCCTGTTCATTGTGTACTGTACCATTTATGGAATGATAAGAAACATACGAATCCAACGATTCTCGTCAACAAAAAATTTCTTCTCTCTTCGAAGAGCATCTAAAATATCTTATCAATCATCTCGTAATCAACTTTTGACCGACAGCTTGACACTTGAGTTAATCGTAACGACCACAAACGAAGTCTTCAAATTTTGTGCCAAATCTTGTAAACTGAAAGAAGAAACCATGCCGACTCCTTTGCCAAAAGATATTGCGGAGATCCTAGGATCTCTGGGAGAATCCGAAAGCCGTAAGTGAGAGAAGATGCAACGCAGTAATCGGTCGTCAATTCTATCTTCGTTTACCTGACTCTTTTTACCACTTCATCTACAACCAACGTTACATGATGTGTTCGATGTTGCTTGGAAATCTATGATACACAGAGCGCGTCAAGGAATACATTGCTTCATTGCATTCTGAAATTGAAAAACTCGGCGGGGGCGACAATGATGAAACGATGGATGCCGAGGATGACAAGGAGCAATCATCCGGAACAAAAGAGATGGAAGACGACGGATATAAAGTCCCTCAGTACGAGTCTGGCGAGGACTACGAGAAACAGTCCGATTTCAAGGCAAAGGCTGCTGACGCCAAAAATAGTGGAAATATCGAAGAGGCGCTTGAATATTACAATGAAGCCGTGCAAGCGGCACCTCCATCGGCATTATTGTACGCTAACCGTTCCATCGCCCTCGAAAAACTTGGACACTACAAAGCAGCAGAAATTGATTGCAAGCTTGCTTTGGAACAAAATCCTGACAGTGCCAAAGCTTTGAAAACCCGAGGAAAGTTACGATACAAGCATCTCGATGATTGGGAAGGTGCTTTGAGGTATGTATAATTGCTCTGCTTTTTCTGTCTTTCGTCTATATTTGCCGATATATCACTTAACTCTCTCCTTTGATTATGGTGGTGGCGGTGAATAATCACACGATTTTAGGGACTTGAGTCAAGCGCAATCCATTGATTTTGACCCAGAAATTGCCGATGTACTCAAAGAATTAACGAAAAAGCGAGTTGAAAAGGAAAAGGAAGAAGCCCAGGAACGCATCCAAAAGGAAGAAGCCCTTCGAAAGAAGGCGGAAGATATTAAACGAGCACGAGAAGAGGCGAAGCGAGAGGAAGCAGAAGCTGCTGCTGCTAATATGGGAGGCATGCCGGGTGGTATGGGAGGTATGCCAGGTGGCATGGGAGGTATGCCCGGAATGCCTAGCCCAGATATGATGAGTGGCATGATGAACGATCCCGAGATCAAAAAGGCAATGGAAAACCCAAAGGTTGTGGAAGCATTTCAGGAAATCATGAGTGGTCCTGGGGGGCCCATGGGACTTCTCAGCAATCCAGGGAAACTCCAGGAACTCATGGCCGATCCAGAAGTTGGTCCGGCCTTAAATTTGATGATGAAAAAGATGATGGGCGGCGGCGGCATGCCTGGAATGGGTGGTATGGGAGGCATGCCTGGAATGGGAGGGTTTGGAGGCATGCCTTCTGCGGATGCAGATGATGGCATACCAGATATGGATGAGATGCCAGATCTAGATTAGAATCTTGATGTCATCAATACCCCTTGTTGGGGAAGTTAGGATTGCGCTGAAAATTACGCAAGCTTTTTGAAAGAGCACTGAATCTTTCTGTTTAAAGTGACACATTTGTTGCTCTAGTTAAATTTATTGTAACCAAACTATGCTAGTTTAAAGTGGCTGACATGTTAGGATGGGTTTACACTTCACTTTCTTCTCTGCTTGCATCATAAAAATTCGAATCATTCTTTCCGGGACTTGAACGGAACTACGTTTTACATATATCACTTATACTTCAATACGCTTTTTAGCCCCGCGCCTTCAATATTTCTGCACGTGTTCAACTAAGGAACGATGAGTCAACACGAGTGATGGGCTTACTACGAGATAAACCGGGATAGAAAATCTGAAGCAAAAACACGTTCCTTGCCCACTCCGAAAGTCTTGGTTACGTTCTTTCCCACTTGAAAATTTTGCGAGAGTTATAATTGCTCCTTTCTTTGCTTCCGTGTTTTGTCACGACAAGGCTGTTTTGTCACGATAAGAAGATCGCTTTCGCCTCTTGCTTATAGTGATTGGGTAAAGATATAAATCTAGTTAAAGACAATTCAATCGTTTGTAATCGAAACATAGAAAGCCACCACGCTCAAGAAAGTCTCGGAAAAGACCAAGCAAAATCGTGATACATTAAAAATGGAATCGCCAAGTTCAAATGACGAGACTGTTATCATTTTCAACGATAACACAGAAATAATGAAGAACAGCATCGATCTAAACGAGAAGCAACTATTTTCTGATGCTTCTTCGACCAAAAGGAACGACGACGATAATTGTTCTTCTTCAACCGTGGCAATATCGGGATCGTTAGTGGATACAGAATGCTCGATATCTATTTCTTCGTCATGTGATTTGGCAAAAGAGCTACCAAAAGGCGAGGAGAATACTTCAACTCAAAATTCGCGTTCAATTCCTAACCTCCGTTTGAAATATCTCTCAGTAACTTTAGTCATTATGCTCGCGGATGGGCTTCAGGGTGAGTAGTAGCAATGATGAAGATATTTAAATGTTGTTCGGGCAAAAACAGATTTTCGAAGCAAAAGAATTCCAACTAATTTGCAAAGTGCCATAACTCACAATTTACTGTTCGTTCTAATGCTATTCAGGAACACATCTATATGTTTTGTACGATGGCTATGGATTCAATGTTGCGTCCTTATATGCATTGGGGTTCATCACTGGCGCACTTACTACTCCCATCACCGGTCCTCTTATTGATCGATTCGGACGAAAGAAGTGTGCTATGCTTTATTGTGCACTTGAGATGGGAATTAATTTGCTTGAACAATATCCGTTCCTCTCGGGACTTTTGATTAGTCGAATGGTAGGAGGCATTACAACAAATCTCTTATCTTCCGTGTTTGAAGCATGGCTAGATACTGAATTCCGGAATTGTTGCCGTACTCCAGAAGGGATTATTGATAATGTATCAATTTCTGACGACGAGACAACTTCTTTTATAGATGATGACGAAGAAGAAACCAAGATTGAGTACGAACTCATCATGAGAGATTCCATCATCGTCAGTAATTTGGCATCCATTGCATCTGGTTATCTCGCCCACTTGTTGGCAGAAAAATATGGCCCTTCCGGCCCATTTCAGGGCGCTGTGTCTTGTACTAGTGTTGCCTTGGTTATCATATCTTTGCTATGGACAGAGAATTATGGTACATCCTCAACAAATGAATCCGAGCAGGGAACGGAGGACGATCTGTCGAGCCATGCTAATATCAGTTGCGGCGAAAGGAGCACAAAGAGTGTTGTAGATTATATGACAGAGGCAACTACAATTTTTCGATCAAATCCCAAAATCTTATGCCTCGGTGTCATTCAAGGGCTTAGCGCTGGCTCGCTTCAACTATTTATCTTCCTTTGGTCTCCTACTCTTCAAACTTTCACGTCAGGCAACAATAGTAGTACGAACACACACTGGAGTGATAGCAAACTATCGCTAAAACCATACTTTGAGTGGGCTATTGATGGAATGGGCAACCCTGCATACGGATTAATATTCGGTGCCTTTATGGCTGCTGGTGTCAGTGGGGGGCTCTGTGCGCCATATATTCGCCGAGCAGCGAGACTCCTTTTTTCAAAAGAGGACGAGCCCTTAATTCAAGGGAACCAATCGAAAGAAGCAGGAATCAAACACAGGCCTATGGAACTAGAATTCCTTACCGGCATCAATTACGTTTTTTCTGCCATCCTAATGCTGGTACCATTGATCCTTTCTACCTCATCAAACGAATCCTTTTCAATAGCTTTGTTGGCATTTTTGACGTACGAGTTCTTGATGGGTATCACAATGCCATGTGAAGGAGTACTCAGATCAATATATTTGCCCTCTGATGGAAGAGCCAGCCTGACTATGGTTCCTCGTATGGTGGTAAATTTAGCTGTATCACTTGGGGTTCTCTTGACAAAGTATATTCCGTAAGTTTTATTCGGTTCTCCACCTTAGGTGCTCTGCCTTCAGTGTTTCCGTTAGATCTATCTAACTCACAAGTCTTGTCATTGATTCATTTTAAATTTTCAGAGAACGGAAAACTTTTATCGCCATTGCCTTTTTGATGATGTGTTCAGGTTTCTTACAGCTTTCATTTATATCTCGTCATGAATGGACAAGGGTCTATCGAAAATTGATTCGGCATGCTTCTGGACTTTCAATTTCAACTTTCCTTTGCCCGCGAAATAAGGGCCATGATAATGAGAGTTTCAACCAAAAGGATGATTCTAGTGTCATGCGGAAACAGAAAGCCAAGATTGACTGATCAAGATGATGCTAGAACGAGTAATTTTGAAACAGATTTGACGGTAGCAATTGGAAAATGGATTCGAAAGTCTCCGTTTGAGCCAATTTTCCTTCATTAGATTTAAGTACGATTTGTGCCTACTCCTGCAGATTGTTTAAAGATCAGCAAAAACGAGCCACTTTGCACGGGAGTCTCCGTTAAAAAAAAGTGATATGTAATTAAAGCATAATGTTACTGCGAGCAAAATGTACATTAATTAAATAAAGAGACCCAAATGTGAATCCCTTGGTGCCTGTGGTCTGTATTCGTCAAATAGCTCGCAACCCATTCCTCCCTGAATCGATTCCATAATCGTCTTTAAAATAGGAAGATTCGTTGACTGAAGACTTCCAATGAAATATCCGACTCATCGTTTCCTCGTGAGAAGTCTACAACACAATATCGTCATCATCACAAGAAAATTGGTTTTCATTCATGGTTTTCAACCGCTTTCTTGGACTTCCCTCTTCCTCATTTTCGTACTTTCGGTCACTCATTTCGCATCCCTCTGAACCTTCTCCGTGAATTCTCTCTCCTATCTGTAGCGACAAAAACAATATTGTTGAAAGATCAGGTTGATATCCAAAAGCTGAAAAGACGACTAAAACAAAGATTCATCTTACCTCTTCTAATTCAGTTTCTAAATTTCGCACTTTCTCGCGGTTTGTAGCGACTTCGACCAAACGATTCAAATTCGATATTGTGGAAATATCAAGTTTCTCCTTTGAATCTGCTAATTCCGCTCTCAATTTTTTTATCTCTTCGCGCAAATCGTGGATAGTGTCCACATCATTGTTTCCATTCGCATCATCTGATGACTCTGTACCACTTCTATTCATAGAAGTTGACACGGCCTTTTCTAATTCCAACTTCATGTTATGAATCTGTGGCATGAAAAAAAAAGAAAGCAAGTTGGTATAAGTGATGACGGTAATACATTGTGAACAAGGGTCAACTTCAATAAAAGCGTTTACTTTAGAGATTTCAAATTTTCATGCTCTTATTTCTTACCAGCTGATCTTTTCTTTTCATCTCGGTAGACATTGTTTCTAACTGAGCAACAACCTCTTCGTTCTGAAGTTCGATTCGTTCTGCCTCTTCGAGATTTTCCTTCAAGCCGTCAAGTTCCATGCGAGTCTCCAATAGTTCATTTTGTAATTGATTGCGATTGTCCTTAACATCTTTCAATTGATGTTGTAATTCTTGAATTTCTGACTGCAATCCATTCGATCTTTCCACTGGAACCCTCTCAGTATCAGGAGCTTTTGATAAATTCTCATCATCATTGTGTATTGGATGTTCTTGTTTGTCTATCTTGGACATTGATTCGCCACTGATGGTGATCTGACCCTTCACAGCGTTCAATTCCGTAATAAGCTGTTGAATCTGTATACGAATATTCAGATGAAACAAATCAAAAAGTTATGGAAAGGTTTTCACATGATTTTCAAAAGAGTCATGAGTAATTATCGTTTTTGAGATCACAAAAAGCCAGATATTTTGCTCGTAAAATGCTCACCTTCTTTTCGGATTCGTTTCTAGCTGATTGATACCGAGCAATCTCAACAGAACTTTCCTCAAGCTAGAGAGAGCCGATAGAGGAAGAAAATGGAAGAAAGCAAAATGAAAAAAGAGTGCACGTGATTGAGGATGTGTTAAACACTTACTGAAAACGTCATTGTAATGACATGTTCATGTTCGTACCTTCTGCTCTAATAAGTTTCTTGCATCAGTTGCCTCTTTTAAAGAAGCTTGCAATGTGGTGGTTTCGGATATCATCTTTTCTTTTTCTAACATTTGGTCATTCTTCAACTTAGTGCAATGTTTCTTCACCTCTTGTAGCTATAATGCCAATACCGAAAGCGCCAAATACAGTTGGAATCATGAAATGACATCAAGTCAGTGTCATAGATTAAAATAGAGGATATTGTAGAGCACGAAAGAATACATTCTCTACGGCCCAGTGTGATCTTTGACCCTCTAATGCTATCACAATGATCATTTTTATTATTTTGTGCTTACCTGTTCGTAGTTTGCTTCCGCGAATTTTCGTTCCTTGTTGATTTGCTCCAACAGACCAGACTCAGTCTGCTCTAATTTGTCTTGTAATGTAGCGATTCTCTTTGCATGTCTTTCAGATGTTTCTTTCAATGCCAACTCGTTTGATTCCCGGCATTCCGTTAAATTAGTATTGATCTTGTCTACTTCCTTTGTTAGCGACTTTACCAGAAGTTCCGATTTGGTGCATCTGTTTTCACTTCTCTGCAATTGATCCTCGAGCATCTCTTTTTGGATTTGGAAGCGTTCTTTTTCCATCGAAATTCTAGACTGCATCTCATTGCTTGCGGTGTTTTTTAAGAATGCGATGGTCTTGGAATGTTTCTTTCGCTCTGTGTCAAGTGTTTCTTCCAGGGAGACGGATTCCTCTCGAAAGGAATCCCGTGATGCCATGATTTGTTCCAATTGGCAGGATTGCTTGGCCTGCAAGGAAGATATTTTATCGTGTGCCTTTTGAAGCGTTACTTTTTGGTCGATCTCTCCCTTCAATCTTTCTTCCAGCTCTACACGACTTGCCTCCAATAGCTTGATTTTCTTTTCCAAGACTATTGTTGCCGATTCTAATGCCTCCGGTGATCGTGAAAGCTTCGACGGAGTGGGTGTTTTTAATGAGCCGGGCGTCATCGCCTGCGTCATAGAGGCCGGAGAGGAACAGAGCTGCTTTTGGGATTCTTCATTTTGATTCTTCAAGCTTCCACCGACGACAAGAGCTTGTTCAATTGGGTTATTTAGCATTAAGACGGACCTCAGCGCGGCGATTGAATCTAGAAACCCATTGTCTCCGTTCTTGTTTTGACTATTGCTATTTTGGGAAAATGCCATCGTGGGCAAAGGTTGTCTAGTTGGGTTCTCGATAAACAATTTACAGAAATACGAACATGGACTTCGTCTGGCTGCGATGTGCAGAGTCTCTGTTTTGTCAGAGCAAATCCAAATTCTATCTTTCACCGATTACATTGGAGTCAATTAGAGTTCAGGATATCCAATTCAATTGAAGTTAAAATTTAAAATTTGTAATTTCCATCTTTATTCCAAAAGTTGACAAAAGCGAGGCAACTAACTAGGATATTCTGGGAGGAAGAGGAAAAAAAAGGAAATATTTCTGACCGATCCACTAAGGTCCGATGTTTGGCGACCGTGGCGACCGCCCAAGATGACACTAGCATCTGAGGTTCACTGGATGATGTTGATGCTGCAAACAATCAAAAGTCTAAGGTGTCAAGTTGTATCCCACCAACTATAGCTGCAGTCCATAAAGTATAATGAAACAGTGGCTACATCCGTTATTACATATCATCGATGTTTTGTTTCTTCGGCATTTGCAACTACGGGGATAACACCCAGGATCCATCGGATCCGACTTGATGCCCCAAAAACGCTCATTCGACACGCAATTAAGAATTGTAAGATTGCATGTGCGCCGAACCCTGCTGCAGCGTGCCAAATCACATGCAGGGTACAGCCTCGTAAGAATAAAGGCATTGCGTCATAATAGGGCGAGAGATACTCGCACCGAAATTGATCAAGGATCCAAACGGGTGTCGCAATGCCAACGTACACCAGATAATGCCATACATAAAATCGCAGGGCTATTCGGGCGTTGTTGCGATGAATATCTGTCAATCCACCATAGACATCACTATCACTACAATTACCATCACATGGTGGTGCAAGTGCCACTTTTCTTTGTCTCAAAGCAATTTTGATATGCAGAATGAAGCCTGCTATGGTCATGGATACGAATGTACCAAGAAACACAACATAAATCTGTTGAAAGCGGAAGTAGACCAGAGTGTTGGCAAAACCAAGCAAAAAGGAAATATGTGGTAACCACGTGTATTTTGATTTGCCGTTCTGTGGTGTGTCGTTCTCGAGGCAACAATAGAGCGCCGCGATCATTAAGTATATCATGGGTAGCTCATCTGATGATTGGAAGAACCAATGTAACGTCCCGTGAAGCGCCGCAGACCCTATTCCTATCAATACCAAAATTCCATAAGCAATCTTGAATCGCAATTCTCCCGTAGGATTCCCCCAATAAATTCCGATGATTCCTATGAAGCTAAGCCCCCAAAGGCTGCTCAACACGTTGTGCGGTTCGACGACGTAGGAAGAAAGAAGATAGTTCGTTTCACAGAAATCGATAGAACTCGAGTGTGGTTGCCAATATCCTTTTCCATCTCGGATACGAGCACTGGAATTTATAAAATAATTTTCGGATTGGATGTCCATGATTTTATTCTGCAACGGTATTCTATGGTGAAAAATCGACAAGTTCCCAAGAAGAATAGAACGAATTGCAAAACATTATTTTTGTGCCTTCGTATCGTTGCTTTAGTCTCGGCTGTCAGCTAGTTGAGGGAAGGATCACTGTATTTATTGTTGCTATTAGGTCGGAATCCCAAAGCAAAACACTCTCAACACACAACTGGTTGTTGGCGAAGTCGCTGAAAAGATTCAAGATTTTTTGCATCTCGCGGGAAAAGTTCGATTTCCCAGCCAAAAAAGGGGACCACCAAACCCCCTCTTCAACATGGCAATCCAAGAGCCGAGGCATACAAGCCCTGGCATGCAGCACATGGGAAGACTACTAACCAAGAAATCCAACCTCGACTCAGCAGGGGTGACCCACTCCCTGTTAGCTGGGGAGGAGAGGGAGAGGCCCACACAGGCAGTGGGGCCACTGCCCGGGGGGGGGGGGGGGGCCAGGGGCGCCCAAACCACCCGGCGGCGGGCCCCCCCCGCCGGGGGGTGGGGGGGCACACGGTTTAGTGCC
>Ga0115013_10001289_pt1 | contig 14661 bp, 13 predicted proteins | sample SouAtlMetagenome_2_FD_88686 | JGI IMG/M metagenome (GOLD analysis project Ga0115013, IMG submission 88686) | Marine eukaryotic phytoplankton communities from Atlantic Ocean - South Atlantic ANT15 Metagenome | ecosystem: Environmental > Aquatic > Marine > Oceanic | place: South Atlantic Ocean...
CTTATGGGCGAAAGCCGAGTCCCCCTCGGGGCCCGGTTCTCGGGTACGGGGGGGGCGTAGGTCGCCCCCCCCCCCCCCCCCCCCCCCCCCCGATGGCCACTGCAGTGGGCAGATTGCTCCCAGCACCAGTCATTTTCAATTGGAGGAATTGCTTTGGACTCGGAAGGTGAACTCGTCATTGCCCACAGAAAAGCATTCACGATCAAGTCAGATTCCGGGATCACGTGTAGTCGTCGCTTCCATATGCTCAAGTTGAATTAAATGAATACGGGACAGAGCCCCAAAAAATGAGCCATTCCGCGAATGACTACGACTGGATCTTGTAGGAGTGACGTGCTTCCTCGCGTTAGTGAAGGAGCGATTTCCGTTGAATATGAATGAATGCTGAAAGGAAGACATAAAGAGCTTCCAGCCGAGCCAATGGGAGAGCGGTATGTAGTAGTCCCGGGCGCATTTTTCGGGATTGAAGCGCGTTACCAGAGAAATCGCGCAGAAAGTGTCAATAGAAAATGCCTTTCAGTAGGTTTTTGTCGAATGCCGCCGTAAAGATGTCAGAACACCAGTTTAACGTATGTAGAAATTGTACTGGTAAATATGTACTGGAATTCCTATGTGGCATTGGGGGCGGGACAAATAATGAAACACCGCTGCTGTCGTAGAATCACCGTAGCCAATAAAAGAGTTGAATCATTCGTTGAGTTGCAGTAGGAATTGCGCAAAAATACCGCGTTCACACGCCGTTAATCAGGAGCAAAGACACAACAAAACAAAGACACAGTTAATCACAGAATACACACACAAAGAGACATTGCGGAGTCCTCCAACATACATTTTGTTGGGGAAGAATAACAACACGATTTCACTATGAACCAAAAGGTAATCGTAAAATCCTCTACGGGCCGATCGCCTTCGATTGGTTCGATTAGTAGTAGCATTAGTAATAGCACCAGCGGCACGTCTGCTTCGGCAGTTCCCTCTCCCCCATCCAGTGAACTGTGTGCGTTAATTGGTTTTGCGTATAGACTGGGGTCGGTTGTTCACAACAACGATCCAAGCATGGACGGGAGCAACAGCGACGTACGTCGCGAGGCAAAACTACTTATGAGTTTGTCTTGCTCCTCTCCTGTCCAGGTGGACGATGAGAGGGTAGGGAACAACAGCGCGAACAACATCAATAAAAAACAATCAGACGGCGATACAGCAACGATGGCATCCACACCATACATGATGTCGTCATCGTCGTCTACCGCTTCTACGGCGGCATCTACGGGGAGAATCACACCAACACACAGCATCACATCCATCAGTAGCGGGGGTTCGCGCCGCGACACTTTTTGTTTTACATGCCCATCTCTATCATTGTACAACACGAAGGGAACTACAGGCGGCTCAAATCCTGGAGCCATGTTGAGCCGCACTCTCAAGGTGGGCGACCAAGATGCCATGAGACTTTCTTCGGAAGCCATGGGCAGGAACATTGTCGAGTCCTTCCAGAAGGCTATCATTTGGAGAATCCAGTCTTGGGTAGACTCTCTCTCCAAGGTACTGGTCATCAAGGAACTTGAACTCAAGGAAAACAGCGAAATCATGGGGCACACCAAGGAAAAGCAGGAGATCCTGCAACAAGAACTCTGCTTCTCTAACGAAGCACTTTTGGTCAAGACACTACAAGAGATCGAAAGGAAGGTCCAAGTACTCGAGGCTACAACTGCCTTTAAGGTCTTGAACAAGGTCTCTCAAGTAGACGATACGGGATCTGCTCTCAAGAAGAGACGAACGGGAGAAGAAGAAGATCGGACCGGTCTGGAAGAAGGTGAATACGTCTACGACGTCATTCATGTACTCGAGATGCAATGTTCCCTGAACATTTCTACACCCGCCGGGAACGTCCGGATTGATCTGAACGTTCCTGGCAAGATAAACGGAACCTTCCTCAGTTCGGAAGACGACGTAAGCGACGATAGACTAACCGATGTCACTATCCATCTCAATACGGAGATGATGGCATCCATGATCGAGAAGAGCAGCCGCATCGCGGTTCGTGCCTCAACCGAAGCCTTGCTCAAGGGCGATGACGTATCGAACGACGTCGCCAAGACCACAGAAGCTAACAAGAATTCCCAAGAAGAAACTGCTCAAATCGCCAAGCCGGCAACAACTGCAGTTGCCCCATCTCAAATGACAAGAAGCCCTAAGCGCAAGGCCAGCGACTCGAATGTTGCAGGTCTTGTAGTTATCACCCCTGCAAGAAATACGGTATCATCTCCGTCCTCCTTTGGGGAAAGTAGCGACAGCGATGGTGACCAGAACAATTCAGTCCTCCCGAAAATTCCTAAAAGCTTTCCGTCGAGAAAGTTTTCCAACAAGCTCCCCCAGCCCCAGGCCTCTCGTGTCGGCAGCAATGCTGCAACCACACCAAGCGCTAGCTTGGACTTTGCCGCTCGCTTGCCCCCCAAGAAATATATGTTGCAGCAAAAGAATGCCGATGCTGCTATTATTACTCCCCTCAAGACGAAAGGACCTGAGTATATTGAGCGGGAAAAGGGTCCAAATTCTCCGATTCTGACGGGAGGAGTAGGTTCCCTCAAGAAGTGAATGAACTTGATCAACAAGGAAAACTCATGTTTCTCCAAGTGACATCTATCCAACGTAGGTCTCGTTCACGCTGAATGTATACCTGTTAAACGAAACAATCTGATACTGAAGAACTCAACACAACGTGACAAAGTGTTTGATACATCAATACTGTGATACCATAGTGAACTAATTTTGTAACAATTGTAATAAAAACTTTCACGATCAATACGAATACAAATATCGCACCAGTATTACATTATAGAAGATACCAAAAGGCAAGATATTAAGTTTAGAGATCGTAAATATGATTCTAGATGGATACCAACTGAAATATTGCAATTTCATAATTTTGAAAATTTGAAATTTCAGAAGCATTTTCTTTTACCCTTTATCGGTTCCAATCTTACGCGCAGAAAAATTCCAAGGTTTTCCTTATCTTTTATGATTCGGCATCGGCCAATGCTCCATTTTATCAATGACGTTGGTGCCGGTTAAATAGCAGGCAGGTGCGCGATGTATCTGCACTTGCAACTTTTTTGCTGGTTGTGCTCGACGAAAATTATCAGGAGGATTGATTCCTTCAGCGTTTCTTCCCACCTTCCGGACTTACGATGACACGAAGAAAGACGCCATCAGATTTGTGCGACCAAAAAATCGCTGAATCAAAAGAATGAAAGGCAATGGAATTATCAGCCAATTGGAAGTACGTACCATTTTATTGCCTTAAGTACATAGAGAACGCGAGCATCGTTCTGTTCGCTGTTTCAGTTCGACAAAAGAAAGAATATTCTCCGTCAGATGGACCAAATGGACCACGTGGATCTCACTGATTCGGGGGCTCTATGGATTTGAGAACTCACCTTCTGTTGGCGAACAATGGCAGATGTACTCAAATTGAAGATGGAGAGAAGCGGACGATTGCATGATGAGCAGAAGGGAAGAAGACGGCAATGGGTGCCCCTAGCTCGCCCTCCACTCCTTCCTCTCACAAGCCCAGCAGAGGGCGCTTGGCGCCACTGCTGCGCTGCCCACCGTCCGTGTCGCACCAAGGCACTGTGCGAATGCAAGCTTGGCTCCCCCAGGCAGTGACCCAACACTGTGCATCCTCCTTTGTGCTGATGCATGCCACATGCTGGATTCCCCATGTCACCAACCCTCCTGTTGAGGCTGCTGGTGCCGCTGCTGCTCTATATATTTTGGATTCAATTCGTCATCACACATGGCACTCCAAACAAATGATGAACAGCTTATTGGTGGGAAACACCCAGAGAAGAATCAAGATTACACTGCTGATTGGATTTAATAAAAGTTCATCATCTCATTACTAGGAAAAATGATCAATTTGATGATCGACTACGTTCCAAAATCAAATTTTGGGGCGACAACTTCGAAACTTTTAGACAAGTGATTCGTCACAACCATGAATACGAAGAAGCAATCGAAAGCAATCTTTAATTTTTAACGTTGAAATACTACCCAAATAGACGTGTCATTGTGCTAGCATCATGACATCATAGCCGAACAAATGCTGTTCCGCTGTGTAATATTCATTCTTTGTAACTGTTAGCTAGCAACCAACATCGATTTCGATCAAAACGGGGTCTCGCATTCGAAATAAAGTGGCTCGTCGTCCAGAGACGACATTGGATGTTGGAATGAGAGAGACTTTGCGTGGACACACATGGTGGTGGCGACCGCCCCAATCGCTTCTTGGAGATCGGTACTGGCAGCAAATTCCGGCGACAGATCCAAGCCTCCGTTCGGAACCGCGTCGCCCTTCCATCCATAGATTCGATCTCCGACGATCGGATGCCCTATTGCGGCCATGTGAACGTTCAGCTGATGGGTCCGACCCGTCACGCTTGTCAACAGCAACCGAGTCACGGGCAAATCTGTGTCTTTGAAAGTTTCTCTTCCCACTACTTCGTAAATCGTTTGGCTGTCCTTGGGAGCTTCCAAGAGTTTTTTCCCAACAATCGCGTCGTCTAGGTCCAGCAGGACTTTTTGGTGCTCCTCGGTCGATATCCTCATAAAGGGTGGTTTTTCATAGTCCCTCATTAGAGGAAGGTCTATTGTTCCGCTGTCATTGGCAACGTGCCCGCACACCAGTGCTTCGTACCGCCGCTCGATTTTCCTCGTCCGAAAGAGAGTATTCATTTCCCGGAGGGAATCCATCGTTTTGGCAAAGACAACAATGCCGGAGGTATCCATACCGAGTCGGTGGACCACCATTCGATCAAGTGAAGTCTGCTGATTGGGAACCGTCTCAAAGACCGCCTGGGCTAGCGTTGGAATGCCCTCCTCGCTCGGGACGCACAAAACCCCAGCCGGTTTGTTGACACAGACAATATGTTCGTCTTCGTAGACGATCTTGAGATCCCCGGGGGGTATTTTTAGAGACTTGCGATCACGGGTTCGAAGCTTGTTTAACTGTTCTAGATTCCGTATCCGGATCTTTTCGCTAGTGATCCCGTCGGAAGTAGCCGAAAGCTGGCTTCGAGGGCGGCGCCTGCCTCGAGGGAAATCCCGAACCCCTGCATTCGTCGTTAGCATTTTGGGCACTGGGTTGTTATCATAATCTGTTGGTAGAAAGGCCACCGATGTTTGGAAGAACATTGTTGTGGCAAAGAAAGCAACCGAAGTTGTCGATGAAGGGGTCTTCATGACTGACTCCTTTTAACAAGTGCCGATTTTCCGATATGAATTTTTACTTTATCAAGGAGAATCTTGCCCACCACTATACATGCAGTATATTGAGAATAGTGTACGCGATTTTGTTCAGAGTGGAAAGAATGAAGGGTCGATGGATTAGTTTCTACTAGTTGTTGGTTCTAGTGTCGATTGATGGCAAGAGAACAGAAGGGTAATGTTTGAGAATTTCTTCCGATCTTTAGACATCTAAAGGTATGCAGCGGAAAGTGCGTTTGTGAAGAAACAAAAAGTTGGGCACTTTTGATGGCAAACAAATGGTATGGACCAATCAAAACATTTCAAGGAAAGCCCTGCGCGCGTCTGCGTGCTCGAAATTCAGCATAATCCTCGATTGATGACTGGCTGTGGGGTGCTCCTGACTCAACAAAACTCAATCAGAAATAAACTCCAGCTTGAAAAAGCGTTCCGCACGACGGTTGTACGAGATTGATTGTTACCAAGAACAAACACATCAATCGTAAATATCGAACTTCAAAAGACTTGTCGTGAAACCGAACAATAACATTAATCACCGTCAATCCATCATAAACTTTGCATTATTAGGCCTTGCACGAATATTCCATCGGAAATCACCATCACAACCAATATTCAATACTAACAAAGCATGAGATTTACTATATCCGCGGTTTTCTTTGCAGCCGCAGTGTCGGTAGGGACAGCCTTTACATTTGCTCCATCGCCCTTGACAAAGACGTTGACCAAGACTACCCAGCTCTATAGCTCAGTTGAGGTTCTCTTGGAGAATCCTTCCGAAGAATCTGAACAAGAAGAAACGGTAGTTGCGAACAAGGAGGATTACAAAGGTCCAATCACCGCTGAATACATCAATTCGAGACTAGAGAAACAACTCGCCAAAATGCGTCTTAAAGATCAAAAGTCGAAGCAGCTTGAAAAAGAGGTATGTTTCATTTCTCTATTTTTTGGCCATTCGATATCCGAATTCTTTCCTTTTCGATCCATCTTTATTCTTTCCATATCAATGTGCCTCACATTTTTATTTTTATAAAAACAATTTACAATACCATAGGATCTGGTAATCATCCACGAGGACAAGAATATTTTGGTCGTCGACAAACCATCGGGTGTCTTGACGGTTCCTGGAAAGGAAAAGGTCCCCTCTCTCGCGGAAACCGTCTTTCAGAACGTGAAAACAAAAGATTTGCCGAACGCTGACCACATGGTTGTTCACCGTTTGGGGATGGACACGTCGGGATTGATTATCATGGCCAAATCCAAACACGCCGTCCGGGAGCTCAACGGTGTTTTTCGGGAGCGAAAGGTCGACCGGCGATATGAGGCTCTGGTCGCGGGACACGTCGAAAAAGATGCCGGTGTCATTAATTTACCAGTCATGAGGGATTATCGATGCCCACCCTTTGTTCGGATCTCGACAGACGATCACCAGTGGGCTCTGGTAGATTTGAGAGCCGAGGACGTCGGAAAGAAAATATTGGAGGGGCCCAAGGATAGTATTACCAAATACGAAGTTGTCTCCCGTGAATTTTTGGGAGGTCAGCCAGTCACACGGGTAACCCTGACGAGCATTACCGGTAGATACCACCAAATCAACGTGCACCTGGCCGCCTTTGGACACCCGATCATCGGTGACACCGTGTATGGAATCAATGGAGAGGCTCTGTCGAACGGCGGACTTACAAATGCCGAGCTAAATGAATTGATCCCAAATCCTTCCAGGGCAGACGATGAAACCCAGATACTGCTCAACGAGTTGGTCCTTGCTAAGGAGCTTCCACCATGCATCCACGCCAAGTACATCAAATTCAAACATCCCGTCACCAAAAAAGAATATGAATTCAAAACAAAGTCCCCATTTTAAGTAGATTATGCTCTTGATGGAAGAAGGAGTGAAGGAATAAATTTGTTTTGGAAAAGTTGTGGTGATTTTCTTGTAGAAAACCCCAAAATTACAATGTCTATCCAATCAATATACAACGACCAACCAATCGAACAAAACCAACATTTCGCTTGAACGTAACTATAACACGTGCACGCTTTTCTCCGCAGATTCTTGATTGGAAAAAAGGGCTCATACTCAAATACTATCATTCTTCCTAAGGAAGTTGAGCATCGTAAACAAACTCGCATTCCCAGCCAGGAAACATCACAACAACATATTTTTCTTGTCCCGAGCAAAAACTCTTTGTACGAGATGGCATCTCGATTAAGCTATAGAAAGATACCATTGTAAATTACTAATGTGATACAGTTTATTCTTTAAAGGACATTCTTTGAAAGTAGAAGTAGCACTTTCTCCCACATAATCAGGCTGGGGTTCACAACCAAAACCATCGGCAATTCTCCCACCGATGGGAAATATTTCTAAGTCGTTCTTATGCATCGTCCTCAGCTGATTTGACTAGATCCTCCAGATCCAATATCGGCTCGGGTATAGAAGGACGATACAGGAGAACCGTATGGCCTACCACTTGTGCCACATGGGCACCTAGATCCGACGCTATTCGATTGCCCAGCTGCTTGGCCAGCTTCTTTTTCTGAACGGCCTTGTTGAGACGTATATTGACCAGTTCTTCTCGCCACAACAAATCGTCTAGGTGTTCCATCCACTCTGGCGGTAATACCAGTGCATCCACTCCCTCTTCAGTGCTGGCAGTCTGTTTGGTGTTCAGGGCGACCTGCTGCAGGCTTTGTTCGGCCTTTCTCTGTCCGGCGAGTCTGCGCAATCCCCGTCTTATGGAGCCATTGATTTGCGAATAGTTCTCCGAATCATAATCCTTAGGCATTATCCGTTTGACAAAAGAGTCCACAATTTGCGCACATCCCTCGTCATTAGCCATAGCAACGGCGATTCCAGCGTCCTGCAGGACCTTGACCCCACCACCATCGACCCTTGGATTTGGATCTCGGTACCCTACCACCACCCTATCGACCTTGGCGAGGGAGAGAGATCCCGCACACGGCGGAGTTTTACCATAGTGACAGCAGGGTTCTAGTGTCACGTAGGCTGTCACAGGCACGTTTGCCAAGGCATCCCCAAAGAGGTGCTCGGGACCGGTGCCTCCCTGTTCGGAGGACGTCGTGTACTCCTTCATTAGGGCTTCAAGATCGTCGTTTGTATTACCTGAAGACCCGTCCAGCACACTCTTGGCCGCGTCTACACCGCTTTCGACGTGTCCCGCAGCCTCCAGTAGGGCAAAGATCTCGGCGTGAGGATGTCCTGCCTTGGGGTGGAATCCGGCGCCAAGAATTTTCCCGGTGTCTTGTTGGACCAGGACACATCCCACTGCTGGATTTGGAAAGGTGTGGCCCTTTCCAATCCTAGCGAAGTCTAAAGCCTGCGCCAAGAATTCTCTATCGTCATCGGAAACAACATCGTTGCTTACGAGATTGCTGGTGGTGGAGACGGGCGAGGAAAAGAGCCTCGAAGGCCGTCTTTTGAAGTATTCTGCAGATTTTGGATTCCTATCCTTTCTAAAAAGACTACTTCCGACTCCATGGATCAATTGGCGCTTTACAGGACTCTGAAGCCATGATTGAACCTGACAGCAACGCGAAAGAGACAACATGACGAACACCATAGCTGTGGCTCTTGTCGGGAGACTTCGTATCCTTGTTCGGTTTTTCATGTCCTGTCGTTTGTGTTTTTAAACGTTTGTTCTCGTTTCTTCGATTTCAGTATTGTGCAACTGGTAAATTGATTTTACTTTTTACTTCGATTGATGAAGAGACGATGATGTTTTATTTGGTTGGAGCTCCACTCGCCGCGACTGAATATTCGTGACTAACTCCGTCAAGATCGAGTTTTCTCACAATAACTCAAGGATGAATTCAACGCTGTTCTCAAAAAGCGAAGAATTTGCTACCACAAGTTGTTGCAGATGATGCGATTGGTGTTGGCGACATTAAAGTATCTGTGCATCTGTACACCATCATCATTGCAAAGAATGCCCCGATTCCACCCGATTTTTGTCCATTTACTTGTGGCCGTATACTCCTTCCAAACTCCCTCTACCATATTAAGAAGTCATAAAGTAATCGGAAACTCAGGTCACAACACAGCGCATATTAACTCTGTCGCAATGAACGCCGAAACAAAAACAGCGGCGGAGTTTGCAGCAGGAAAGAAACGTCCACTGCATTCAATATATACCATGATTGCAGACCGAGATTCATCCTCGCTGTCAACAACCCACAAAGAGGCTAGGCTAGGCGACATTCTGACGGTCGAGATCGAACTTTCACCAGAGAATGATTACGTCCCCGACCAATTATTTGATCCCATGGGAGAAGTCACCTTTGTGCTAGGCTGGGGAAACTTTCTACCCGGCTTACACGAGCTATTGATGAGCGGAATTTCGAATGATTACGAAGTTTCGAATGTGTCTATTGATGCCGGATTCGGAAGGCACAATCCCGATCTTGTAATTGAGGTTCCAAAGAAAAATTTGAAAAAGGTGCGGGACGAAGAAGAAATCGTGCCAAAAGCGACGCTCAATCTTGAGGGGGGCATCAAAGTTACCGTTTTGGATGTGACCAAAGACACGGTACTATTGGATGCCAACCATCCGCTATCAGGATCCAGTTATTCTTGTAATTTGAAGGTATTGAGCATTGATCCATATCCACTTGACAAACTTGAATTCAAAATTGACACCGATACTTCAAAATCGCAAAATGATCATATCCAGTCGTCATCGCAATTTGAAATTGCGACATTCGCAATGGGTTGTTTTTGGGGTGTTGAATTGGCATTCATGAGGACTCCTGGTGTGGTAGGAACCCGAGCTGGTTATACGCAAGGGATAGAAAACCCTTCCTACGAGGAAATCAAAAAGGGTGGCACCGGTCATCGTGAGGCAGTCATGGTGATATATGATTCTCGTGTGGTTTCGTACAAAGAGCTTCTTACAGTATACAGCAAACGCTTGGCAGCGACAGCAACCGAATATATCAAGCTCGACATGTTTGCGGAAGACAACGAGGACAACGAGAAACCAATTGAATCACCAGATTCTCAATACAAACATGGTCTTTATTACCACAACGAAGAGCAAAAGAAGTTAGCTCAAGAGTATATAAATTCCATGAAGGATAGTCGCTATAGCGATATCGAATTGAAACCAGCAACTTTGTTTTACAATGCCGAAGAAAAACACCAACAATATTTATACAAAGGAGGGCAATCGGCGCGGAAAGGATGCCGTGAAACGATTCGATGCTATGGATGAATTGAACGAGTTGAAACCGCATGGACGCATGAAGCTAACCAAAAGATTATGAGCAAATGCAACTCAAAGAAAAATTCAAAATTAACCACTGATATCCATTAATTATACAATACTGATTTTCTATTTGCCCATCCTAGTACGGCTGCAATATTGCTTGTCCCAAGTGTATAGATTCAGCGATGAATGAAAACAGTCTTTTCAGTTTCATTTGCGAGATCCTATCATCTGAATTTGCAAATTATCTTTCTTTCTGTTCAACGGTCCACGATTGACCGTTTGATGTTTGGCTTGTTCGTTTGTCAAAGTGTGTACGAAACGATTAGCAGCCCTCTTGCCCATTTATTAACTTAAACTCCGTTGGGACTGGTGTACTTCATTTCCTTGGGATCAAATCCAGGCATGGGGAAGCTTGTTGCGAACTTGTTGACGCGTTCACGAATGTCCTTAAGGGTTTCGTCACTGTCCAACATGGCGGCAAAGTCCTTGAGCTTGGGTCCGGACTTTTCTTGGATCTTGAGGGAGGCCTCAAGAACCTCGTGCAAAAAGTCTCCGATCTGTTCGAAATCTTCCTCGCACATCTTTCGTGTGGTCAAAGCGGGGGCACCAATGCGGACACCACCGGGGGTGACGGCAGAACGATCTCCAGGGACGCAATTCTTGTTGAGGGTGATGCAGACGTGGTCGCAAGCCTTTTCGTACTTGGATCCCGTGATTCCATTGGGTTTGAGATCCCACAAGACCAAGTGGTTCTCGGTACCTCCTGAGGCCATCTTGTATCCGTACTTGGTCTGGAGACGGTTGGCAAGGGCAGCAGCGTTTTTCTTGACCTGCTGGGAGTAGACCTTGAATTCGGGGGTGCAGACCTCCTTGAGTTGTGTGGCAACACCGGCAATTTGGTGCTCGTGGGGTCCACCCTGGAGGGCAGGGAAGACGGCCTGGTTGATTCGGCTCTCGAATCCACGTTCATCCTTACGGAAGAAGATCATTCCGGCACGGGGTCCACGAAGGGACTTGTGGGTGGTGGTGGTGACAATATCGCAGTAGTCAAAGGGAGAGGATTGTTCTCCAGTGGCAACCAATCCGGAAATGTGAGCCATGTCCATCATCAAGAGAGATCCGTTGGCATCAGCGATTTCTCGGAACTTAGCATAGTCCCAATCACGTGGGTAGGCAGATCCACCGCAGATGATCATGGCGGGTTTGAAAAGACCAGCATCGCGGGCTAGTTGTTCGTGGTCAACATATCCAGTTTCTGGGTGGACACGGTATGGAAGTGATTCAAAGTAGACAGAGGTGGCGGAGACAGCCTTACGGGTTCCTTCCTTCTTGGAGTAGGTGTAGAATCCGTGGGTCAAGTGTCCACCGCTGGGAAGGTCCAATCCCATGATTCGGTCGTGGGGTCGAAGAAGTGCCGTGTATACGGCAAAGTTGGCGGGAGATCCAGAGTAAGGCTGGACGTTGACGCCCCACTTTTCGGGGTCCAATCCGTAGGCCTCGAGGGCACGCTTTTGGCACATGATCTCGACCTGGTCGACAATCTCGTTACCTCCGTAGTAACGGGCGTGGGGAAGACCCTCAGAGTACTTGTTGGTCAAAGCAGATCCCAAGCACTCCATGACGGCCTTGGAGGTGAAGTTCTCCGAGGCAATCAATTCCAGGGAACGCCATTGACGGTTTTTCTCCTGTTCGATCAAGTCATACAATTCAGGGTCGTGATCAGCGAGGGAGACGAGTCCTTTGAATTCCTAAAAAGACACCATATTGAAGCCGACATTCATTCCGATACAGTCGATTGGATAACAATCAGTGTCCAATTTTGATTCGGGATTTCGTTAGATTGCATTTCGATTCGATTATCATATCATTGGCGAGGTGAGTGAGTTTTCGTAGAAAGAAAATGCGATCCGATCTCAATCAGTGTGCGTGACACTTGAGAAATTGGAAGTCGACCATGCCGACACAAACTTTGTTTACATTTCTTGGGTTGACAATAAGAACGTACCGAGTCTTTGAAAGAAGCCATGATGGAAATGATTTTAGCAGTTACAGATAGCTGATTATAATTATGAGAAAGGGGCTGAAGCGCGGATCCAAACCGATATACCGTGGAGAATAATGGATTGGCTGTTTTTTGTTGAGTCGAATCAGATAGACGGCACTTTTTCCGCAACTTTTTTGCAGAACGTGCATTGGTTGACAGACAGTTTGATGGCTGAGAGACGACAAAACAACGAGCAAAGAAAGAGCAGGTGACGTGGAGAAGGTATTTTTTGGCGCAAAAAATCTTCCGCGCTATGCACGTTCTTGTGAGCATCTGTTTAGTGCACGTTCTGTGGGCGCGAACATTGAAAGCACTAGAATTACAGTAAGGTTGAGGTTTTCAAACAACGTAAATCGATGACGATTATTTCTCGTTTTCCTTTTTCGGAAGAATTTGATGTACAGCATACATTTGTGTTGTCACTCAACGTGAATACCACATGACAAATTGCTTTTGGGAAAAGATACGCACTATGTTTTACCGAAAGGCATTGCAAAATAGGCAGGTCTTGACGTTGGCTGCTCTCTGTCTATTATCGATAATAGCACACTCGGTGGAGTCCTTTCGTTCTACACAATGTTCATGGCAGTGCTCGACCTCGATAGGCAAACGACGGCTTTCTTTTAGTTTGTTTTCAACGGCGGAGTGTGAGACCGGTGACAAAACGTCTACAGCCAACACCGAACCAATACAGCAGCATCGCTGGCTCGATAAGGGATTGCTCCTGTCCTCATTTTCCGATGGACTCAAATCAAATCCACCCGCTGTGGATTGGTTGATGAATGCCCTGGTCGAAACCTTGTGGAAGGAGGAACAATGCAAAACGCAACTAGCACTGAAAGAATCCAATCTTGCGAGTCCCTGCAACGGACCCGACCCAGTCCTCCTGGGACAACTAGAAGACACGGACCGCCTTGTGGAGGGAATGGAGGGCTCTGTCACCGCTCTGGAGGACTGGAGGACAAAACTCGAGCTGCTGTGTCGAAAACGACAAACAGAGATAGTCGAAACTAGCGAAAGAGCAGACAGTGCACCGAACACTTCTATCGGCCTTCGGGTCCTGTACATTCCCACCGCCATGTATGCCCTGCGTTCGGATTCGACTAGCACGCCGGGGAAACAACGGCAGAGAAACCGTGCCGACGGCAAGAAGCGACGGAACCAGATACTGCAGCTCCTGGAAGATCAATTGCAAGGCTTTTGTGCCAACAACAAGGACGTTTCTTTCGCACTGCAAGCTGTTACTATGGATCTAGATGATGCCTCGGTCAAACAACCCGAAGAAGTTGTCGTGGGCCAAATTGAATCGTATACGAGCAGTGCTCGCTTTCCAGAGGTATGTGGCTGTGTCATCGGTTGATAATTGTTCCAAAGCGACTTGCTGCACAAGTTATCGCTCAACAAATCGTTTTGCTGGAGTTTTGAAAGCAAGCACTCACGGTTCTGTTTCACTTTTGTTCATTCCCTTCCTCCAATTCATTGCATCACCAAAGACTGGAAAGGAGGCCATTCGCGATTGGAAGCCCCACTTGGTGTACGTTCAGGGAGGTAACACATTTTGGTTGCATCATTGCATGGAAAAGGGAGACTGGACCCAAGATCTGATGAAGGTCTGTGGTTGCGACTCGGGCAGCGACGCTGATGAATCATCCTTTGCAGCTATCTATTGTGGGGTCAGTGCCGGGGCCATTTTAGCCGGAGAATCAATGCAAACGGCGTGCTGGAAGGTAGTTGATTCGTAGTTGTCATTCATTTCTGTCCGTGTTTGCGATAGTCTTGTGTCTCACGCTCATCTTGATTTGTGTTGTGCAAAAGGAGTGGGACGACCCGTCTGTAGTACCGGGAAAAGAAACCTATGGAGACTGGAAGGATGCTAGCGGTCTTTGTGCTATCGGAACAGCTTCTGTCTTTCCACACATGGCAGACGAATGGACGGACCTGGCAGACCGTAAGACAAAGGAACTCCTCGAATACACTTCTGCTTCCAGCAGTGGAGGAACAGCATCACCTCCAACCGTATTTTTTATTAGAGATGACCAGGCTTACGCCGTGGACGGAAGGCAAAAGAGCATTACGAAGCTTTGAAACGTAAGCTGCCACGCTATGGGAAGGCTATTCTTAAAG
>Ga0115013_10001290_pt1 | contig 14661 bp, 1 predicted proteins | sample SouAtlMetagenome_2_FD_88686 | JGI IMG/M metagenome (GOLD analysis project Ga0115013, IMG submission 88686) | Marine eukaryotic phytoplankton communities from Atlantic Ocean - South Atlantic ANT15 Metagenome | ecosystem: Environmental > Aquatic > Marine > Oceanic | place: South Atlantic Ocean...
CGCCGCGTCGCGCACCAGGTCCGTGCGCCCCCCCCCCCCCCCCCCCCCCCCCCCACCCCCCCCCCCCCCCCCCCCCCCCCCCCCCCGCCCCCCCCCCTCCGCCCCCTCAAGTCGCTGCAGGACCAGGGAGGTCCCCGCGGTGAGGGGGGCGGGCTGCTCGACGGGCCAGGTCTTCCGCCATGGCGGTGACTGCGGCGGCGAGGGGGGGCAGTCCGCAGCGTCGGAGCCCAGCCCCCGCTCCCTAGCCTAGGAAGTGCGCCCCCCCCAGGTCATGCCAGAATTCACTCGCTTGAGGACTAACGTGGACTCCGGGTGGGGGGGGGTGATTTGGCCGGCGAAGGGGCGGGTCGCGCTTGTTCACGATGCTCAATTTCGAGCTGCACGCCAAGGGCAACCGCCTGGTGGGGATGGCGGGGACGGCCGTGTTCGCTGCGGCAATGCTCTACATTGCCACAGGGTCCACAGAGCAGTCCGAGGAGAGGCCTCCTGAACGCTCGAAGCCGCCATCGTCCGAGGCGCTCTAAGGGGTTGCGAGGGAGGGAGGAGGGGAGGAGGGGGCCCCTCCGAGGGGCAAGACCTTACAGGACGGGTGTTGCGTTTCGTGATTTTTGTGAAATTAAGTCTACGATATAGTACAGGGTTAAGATTTAGACCTTGTGGTTTTGGAACGGGGGGCGTCCCCCGGCTAGAGCGACGGAGGGGGTTGCTTAGTCGACAGAGCAAAGGAGGCCAACCCCGCGCATGACCCACTTCGCAATAGGGTCCTCGGTGCGCAGGTCGAACTTTGTGATGAAGTTGAGAGCCGTCCGCTTCTTCACCTTGTAGCACGGGGCCTCGAACACGCCATCAGGGGAGCGGTTCTTGGCCAGGACACTCGTCACCATCAGCACGGGGAGGGGCGAGAAGAGCTTCTTGGGCTCGGGGTCCACAAGGCGGTTCTCCTTGCCGCTCCAGTGGCAGCCGTCGAGGTAGAGGCCGTAGACGTACACGCCCTCGGACGGCGATTCCCGCAGCTGCTCGAACTCCTTGGGCGGGTGGGTGACCTCTGACGTCATGACCATGTCGTCCAGGGCCCACTTGTCTGCGGCGTGCTTGCGGGTCACCTCCTGCTTCATGGCAGTCAGGAAACCCTGGGGGTTGAAGAAGCCCGTCAGCCAGAAGCCCTTCGGCCGGCCGACATTAAGCCACTTCTGGAGCTGCTCGTGGCGCTGCAGGAGGCCGTTGAACCACATCCCTAGCGTTCCGGCGTCCCAGGACTTTGGCAGCCAGTTGGCGGGGATTTTCGCGTTGAAGAGGCTCTCCAGCGCGTTGATGAGGTCCCCAGCCAGGGCCACCGTCCCCGCAATGGCTAGGCGGAGGTTGGTAAGGGTTGTGCGGCTGAGGTTCAAGATTGTGTTGAGGCGATCGATCTCCTGCCTCAGGAAGACGGTCAGAGGTTGAGTGATGCCCAGCTTCTTCAGCTTCTCCTTCGTGTCCTCCACTTCAAACGATGCAGGGACCTTGGCGAGAAGGTCGGCCGCAATCTGGTCGACTTGCTCCTCGCGTGAGAGGCCGCCGCCGCCGCCGCCGCCACTCTTGGGCATGGTCATGGTGATTGTAGAGATGGCGTCCGCCACCTGCAGAGACCGGAAGGTGAGGTCTGCGTTGGAGTGCAAGCCAAAGAGCTCGGGGTTGTCCTGCCCAGGCAGGTCCTCGATAGCCTTCCGGAAGTCCTCGATCTTGTCCGTGTCAGGGACATTGTAGCCCTCGAAGAGCTCCACATTCTGCTCGAGAATCCCCTGGTGGAAGTAGCGCTCCGAGTAAGTACCCATCAGAAGCTGGTCGAAGTCGTCCGTGATTCGACCACCGTACTGGATGTCGCTCACCATGTAGCGGATAGTCGCCCACGTCGGCGCGGCAGCCTTCTTGCTGTCCATCTCCATGACATGGTTCTGCAGGAACTGCACGCACGCGGACAGGTCCGACTGGTTGAATTCGTAGGGGATGTTCCAACCGATAGGGCCAAACTTTCGGCGTTCCTGCGTAATAGAGTGAAGGTAGCACATGACAAACAGAAGCTGGCGCCACTCCTTGCGGTTGATAGCGTCGAGCGTGTCCTGGTTGACCCACTGGTACGATGCCCGGAGCCCCGCTTTCATCCCAACCGGCGCCTCATTCGTGAGTTTGATGCTCATCTGCAAGAGGCCGATGGGGAATTGCGGATGAGGCTCAGCCGTGATCCAGAGCCTGAAGTCCTCATGGAGCTCGTCTGCCTTGGTCATGAATGTCTCCACCTCCGAGAGGTAGCTCAGACCGAGGTGGGTGTTCTGGAGAACGACCCACGACCCGTCGATGACCGCCGCCGAGATGTACTTCCGGGCGACGATTTCCTGGCCCTGCCCCATTGACACACCAAGAGTCTTGATCTTCTTCCGCTTTGCAAGATCCTCGATGAGCTTGGTCGGATCAGCGCCTGGCGACAGAAGGCAGATGACAGGTGTGTGGGGCGTGGTCTCCTTCCACGTGTTCTCCATGTTCAGAGGGACACTTTCGACGAACTGCTGTCCGAGGAAGGACGCGATGTACTCCTGGGCCGCAATGAGTACGCGGTCCGGGCGGAAAGCCTTCAGGAGGCACATCTTCTCGAAGCTGTTAACCTTCTCGTCGTAGTCCGGAATCTTCTGCGCCTCCGGAGCCTCACAGTCGTACCAGGTATGCCAGAGGGCATCGTTGCGGCCGATGCTGTCCGCGAGCTCCTTGTAGACCTCCATGCTGGACAGTGCGATGACGTCGAGCCACACAGTGTCTGGAATCCAATCCTTGGGCTTCTTGCGCACCGTGTTGATGTCAAGAGCCCCGCCACCCTTGAGGAAAATGCCAACATCTTCCATGCAGATCGTACCTGCTGAGACGTTGACTTTGTTGGTGAGCATCAGAGCGAAGATCGCCTTGTGCCTCTCGAATAGTCCCCTCTGAATGTAGAGGTAGATGTGATAGGTCAAGTAATCGATGATGTTCTTGATGCGCTTGCTGGGCATGGCGGCCTTGTCGCTGCGGTCGATAGAGAGGAGGTACAGCTCATCGAACTGTTTCAACGATGTCTGGTACATGACGTTCACGACCGCGAATTCAGCAATCAAGAAGTACATCAGACTGGCCCTGTGCGCCACAGGGCGGTACTCTTCGCAAGCCTCGGTTATCCTGGCGTTTGTCTCGCTGGCGACCACAAGCTTCTCCCCGACCTCCTGAGAGGTGGCCTTGGTGTTTGCGAGAACGTCAATGAGCTCAGGGTCGTCGAGGAGGTCTCCCTTGGAATTGGAGAGACGCCACAAGAGGTCATCCTCAAGCTGCTTGATTTTCTTCTTGTAGCTGTTCACCTCCTCCATGAGCTTGATTTTCTGCTCCTGGAGTTCGGTCTTCTCCTTGAGGATGAGCTTACCGAGCAGCTGGTCCTCGAGCCCCACCATCGTCACCGTGAAATCGATGACGGTGACCTTCGCACAGAGCTCGGGCGTGTAGTGGGGGTTAGGCAGCCGCGTGGTGCACATGAGCCGGAAGGTGGGGGTGAAGTCGACCTCCTTGTCTGCCAGCTGGATCATGAAACCCTTGCCCTTCTTGATGAAGGCCCTATCGAGGACCGGGTCCAGCACGGGGTCCAGCGTCTCCTCAATGTTTTCGATGAGCATGGGCTTTCCGAAGGACAGGCAGTCCTCCAACTTGTTCCTGAAGAACTTGTCGGTCAGGCTAATGACCACCAGGCCATTCACCTGCTCTCTGTTCACGAGCCAGGACTTACCCTGTCCCTGGGGGTCCACAAGAAGCGGATAACGGGTCGCCCGCGTCACCATGATCCCGTTCTGCACGGACAGTTCGTCCGTGGGCAGCCCTTGCAAGTTCCACTCTCCAACCTCGGCGTCCTCGACGAGGAACTTCGAAATTTGAAGGCCCTCCGTGACGGGAATGTTGCGCTTCACGCAGTCTCCGTAGAAGTCGCGATTAACCAAGAGCTCACGGAACTCCTTGTTGAATGGGCCAAGGTACGAGACGAAGGCACTCGCGACTGCGCAGTCGCCGGTGAAGCGAGCAATGGTGTCGTCAAACTCTTTCGACTGCTGCCTCCAGCGCACTTCCTCCCCGCTTAGGGCCGAGATGAGGGCATTAGCGCTGTCCATTTTCCTCTGGCATGCAAGGGCGTCGTCCTCTAGGGCCTGCTTGTTCGCCATAGCCGCGTCGAAGTCGCGCTGCATGGAGTCGAGCTTGCTCTGAACCTCTGCCATGTTGTCCTCTGCGCGCTGCTTCTCCTTGTTCGCAATCTTCAGCTCAGTCTCCGACTCACGCAGCGCCACAATCTTGGGTTCCACGACCTTGGCTACAGTGTGGTACGTCACCATAGCCTTGGCCCAGTTACAGAGACCGGCAACGTTGCCGCTCGCCTTCTTGGCCATGTCGAAGGTGAAGTCCTCTGTGAAGTACGGCTGGAGCAGCTCACAGGTCTCGTCGTTAATGGCCTCCTTCGGGAAGTCCATGAGGGCTCCGAGGAACTGCGTGTCACCCATCATCGTCCGCGCCTCGTCGTATGACCCGAGGATAACCATGGCCCCCTTCTGTTCGTGCCAGGAGATCTTGTCACACTTCTTGTGTCGTAGGAGGAGAACACAGTCGAAGATGCGCTTCACAATGTCAGGTGGGTTCTTCAGCGCCTTCAGGGCGCCGATGTCCTTGGCAGTGATCGAGTTCAGCGCAGAGACGGCAGCCTCAAGGGCCGGCTTGGCAGCTGCTAGGTCCTTTTCTGCGTCCTCCTTCACAGCGTTGATCTCCGCGGCCTTCTTGCCTACGGTCTCCACAATGGCCATGACCTTGGTGCGTTCCTTCTCAGCAATCGCAGTGTTGGCAGAGATCTCCTTGAGCAGCGCGGCGGCCTCCTTCTGAGCTACCGCCAGGCTCTTGTTCTTCTCCGCGAGGTCGACCTTCATGTCTCCGACCTGAACCTTGGCCTGCTCAAGCTTCTCGAGCCCGCCAAGGATTTTATTCCTGAGCTGGCTCGTCTCGTCAAGCTTCTGCGTGTAGAGGCCCTTGAAGCCATCCAGGAAGGACAGGTACGACTTGGGGGTGACGTACACATGGCGGCGGTACTTTTCGAAGTACTCGGTGCAGGCCTTCGTCACAGAAGTGTGCACACCGCCCATGCTTTGGATGAGCTGCTGCTTGTTCTCGTCCGCCGTCTCCATGGGGAAATCGCTGATGAACTTCTCCGATACGGCCACCAGAGCATCTTCGGGCCAGGGCAGGAACCAGTCGATGGTGCACCCGTTAATGAGGCCAGGGAACTGCATGGCGCGGCGGGAGAACTGCTCGCCGACGGGAGAGAAGCAGAGGACGACGTGGAGGTTGTCACGCACTCGGCCGATGAAGAACTTGTAGAGGTTGTCCCAGGTGTCGATGGTGCTAGGGGACTCCTTCTTCATGATGGGCCGCAGGTCGTTGAGAAGTACGTCGAGCTCGTCCTTGGGGAAGAGCCCTGCCACCTCACCGGTCATGAGGAGCTGATTGATGTACTCCAGGAAGCCCTCATCCTTGACTTCAGAGTCGGTGAAGATGAAACACACCGGCTTGTTCTTCAGACCAACGATCTTGTACAAATTCTTGATGTCCTCGAAAAGGTTCATGGCATTGTACGTCTTGGTGATAGTGATCTGGAACGTGTATGCCCCGGCAATGTAGGCGGCAAGGCGGGTGAGCGACTGCTTCCCTGAGCCGCCCACCCCGACGAGAAGAGCAGACCCGCGGTCCAGCGCCAAAATCCGAGAAATGCGCATCATGTGCATAAGCGCGTCACGGAAGAGCACAAGCTCCAGCTTGTGCACCTTGCTTTCCTCGTTGTACTGCTCCTGAAGCTTCTGAACGCGGTCCTTCAACTCGTCAAGGCCGCCACTGATAGACTCGTAGAACTTGGGATTGGCGTCAATGATCTCTCCAGTTTCCTCATCCACGGTGGGATCCCTGAGGAAACTTACAAAGTAGAGCGGGTCCTCAACCTGCTTCAGGAGGGGGCCGCAGTTCTCCTTGATGAGGGAGGTGATCAGGTTATCAGCCCAGTCCTTGTCCTCGGCACACGTGAGCTTGTCGCAGAAAACGCGGCCGCACTCATGCTGCCAGAGGCTCAGGAGGTAGCCCTCCGGGGAGGACACCTTAGCGCCGAATTCGGCCAGGTCGGCACCCTTCTTGTAGCGGTCCCGCGCAGCAAGGATAACACCCTGGAACACCTTCGAGAGCTCGCGCATGTTGAAGAGGTAGTGGAACTTGGCCGGGGTCGGCAGCATCTTCGCTTGGATCTGCTTCCAGAGAGAGATGGTCATTGGGACGAGCTTCTGAGCCACTTCGGCGACCTCATCGGCCACGACCTCTGCAGAGAAACGGCCTGTAAGGAGGGCGCCAAAAATGTTGTGGATGGCGGCCGAGGAGGGCGGGGGCACGTTGTAAATGCTGAATTGGCGCTTCAATCGGTTGGGGATGTCGTTTTTGCCGCCACCGGGCTGGTTCATCGCAGAGATGTAGTGGACGTCCTTGATGAACTTCATGTCCCCGATGGGCTTCTCGAGGCTGTACATGCCACCCGCTTCAAGAAGCTGCCGAACAATTTCGTTCGTGACCTGGTCCTTCCACTCGTTGATATGGGGCATGGAGATGTCGTCAACGAACAGGATCATCTTCTTGTTACCCGCAGGCCCGTACGTGCGCCCCTGGCGCTTCTCCACTGCCCCCTCAACAGACTGCTGGAAAATCTGAGGGGTCGTCAGAGAGGAGAACGTCACGCACTTGTTCGTGACAGATTCCGCATCGAACGTGGCGATGAACTGGTTGATTGAGGTCGTCTTAGCCGTTCCAGGCCCGCCCACCAGCAGGGTGGGGCGGCCCACCGCGAAGTTGAGCTGCATGAGCGCCTCAAATCGCACACTGTCCAGCGTAGGGATGACAAGCTGTGCAAACTTCGGGTTCTCCTCCTCGTGCGGGTACTCCCAGCTCGGGATCTTGTCGTTCCAGTGGTACCACTCCGTGTCGTCGTCGTTCACGTAGTACTCGTAAATAGTGTCAGATTCTGACTGCTTCTGCGGCATGTTGTCTGAAATGGAGCGCAGTTTCTCGTCAAGCTGCGGGCGGTCCGAGTCAGACAGCAGGCCGCCGATGGACCACACGAGGCAGTACAGGAAAAGCCGCTCGTAGTGTCCCTCAGAGAGAGCCTCGCCCTCCTCAGTGAAAGGCTTCAGGATCCCGTCGAGAAGCTTGAGTAGAGTGGTGATCTGGGACACCACTTCGTTGAACATCACTGGGGAGAGCGAGAGCCTGATTAGGTCGAGGACCTCGTCCACGTACTTATCGAAGATCGGCTTGAGGGCAGCAGTCTCCTGCGCGCTCCGCGTCTGCAGCCAGGACTCGACGACAGGCTTCCAGCCGAGCTCTGTGTCCGACACGTAAATGATGCCCGCCCGCGACACTGTGGCCGGCGACGCGTTCATCAAGTTCTCGGGCTCGAACATGGCCTTCATGTGGTCGCCCATCTGAATGCGGTCACCGTTGGCAAGGGTCAGCACCTTGTTGTCATCCAGGACCGTGTTGAGGTTCTCGATCCAAATGGCGTCCACGGGCCCATCCAGAAGGATCCAAGTGTTATGGTTCTTGTTCTTCGCCGCCCGTCGCCAGAGCACGGCGAAAATCCCATCCGTCCAGTCGCCCGAGGTTCCGTCGAGTTTGCCGAACATTTGCGGCGCTGTGATGGCCTTGGGGTTCATCTTCCAGATGACGTGCTTCGTCCCAAGCTCTGTAAGAGCGCCTGCGAGGCACTCAATGATTGCTGTCTTCCCTCCCCCCGATGGCCCCACGACCATAATACCGTGCCGAACGAGGTAAGTCTCGTACAGCTGGATGCATTTGTTCACCCAGGAGGGATGCTCCTGGAGACCCTTCTGCCGGATGACGTTCGAAAGAGCTTTCTCCACATCAGGGAATTCCGCCCGGTCGGCCTTCATTCCGATGAACAGGTCCGCCAACAGAGAGAGCATGAGGGGCACGTCCTCGGCGACGAATTTACTCATGTTCATGTCGCGGAGCGTCCGCATCATGAGGTAAGCCTCGCTCTTGTCCGGGTTCCCGCGCTTGGACACCCCAGCCGTCCGGAGGACGGAGAGGATGTTCCGCAGACCAAAGTCATAGTGGGCCTGCTTCGAGAGCTGCTGCTCGCACAGCCCGTACAGGACGAAGAACTTCTTGGACAGCATGTCGTACTCCTGGAAGCCACACGCGGCTAGCTTCACCTTCATGATGATCTGCCGGTTCGGGACCATCATCGTGACGCCGCGGAAGAGAGACTTCAGGTTCTCCGGCAGCTCCTGGCGCCCAGCGTACCCAGGGTTCATAGTGATGAAGAAGCCCACGCGGGGGTCCAGAGACACTAGGGAACCGTCGGTGAACACGAACTGCTTCTTGTTCTCTCGGATCGCGGAAAGGACGCAGAATACCTGCTGAGCGCACACACTAAGAACATCAAGGTTGATGCGGTTGAACTCGTCGAAGCAGCCCCACAGGCCCGACTGCGCAAGACCGCGGTAGATCTTGCCCATGCCCTTGTAGTTCATCTGGTCGGAGCAGTTGAACACGACTACGAACTTACCCAAGGTGTTGCCGAGGTCCTTCGTGGTCTCCGTCTTCCCCGTGCCGGCCGGCCCGGCCGGAGCCCCCCCCAGGTACATGCCCAGCGCCTGCGTGAGGGTCACGTAGCAAATGTCTGTCAGCGGCGTGATGACCAAGCGCTCCTTGACGCCCAGGTATTCGTAGGAGTACTCCAGGTCGACATCGCATACAGAGATTATCACGGTGTTCTGGTCTTCCTTCCAGTAGAAGCGGGCCTGCTTCAGCCACTCGAAGTCAGTCGGGTCCTTGACCTTCTTCTTGATCAGCTCCTCCGTGGTGTCGCGCTGGTGCATGTGCACGGTCACGCACGTCTCCAGATTCTTCCGCTGGATCTTGGAGAGGTCCGTGCGGATTGTGAGGTTCACCATGTCCTTGAGGATCTGATCCGTCTTCTTCATGCACTTCGTCATGACGTTCTTCTCCGTCTTGGAGCTGGCCAGCGCCGTCTGGTTGTCCGCCGTCCAGAGGAACTGGATGCCTAGGAGCGACACCTGCGCCGGGTGCCCGAAAATGAAGTCCTCTAGGCTCTGCTCATTCACCTCGGTGTAGGCCCTCTTGATGTTGGCCTTGACAGTGTCCTGCATGCCGTCGACCAGGCTCTGGAGCCACACCTCGATGTTTCCGGCCGCCTTCACCGGGGCCTCGAAAACGACCTTCTCGTTCTGCGGGCTGAACATCTCAGTCATCAAGCTCTTGTCGTTCTTATCGAACGTGACAGCGGTAAGAGAGTCGAAGAGGCCCGACTGGAAGTGCGGCTGCACGGCCTGGGGATTCGACCCGAGCGAGAGGATCTCTAGGAGCGTCGGGTCAGACACGAAGTAGAACCGCGGGAATTCGGCCCGCTTCTGCTCGAGGTACGCAGAGAGCGACTTCTGGCACAACTCCAGCTGCTCCAGGAGGTGGGGGAGGAGGCTCTTCATGAGCTCGTTCCCGTAGCACGTCTGCACGACGTTCATGACCTCCAAAGCGTTCTGGACAATCTTCATGTAGTTCTTGTCGATGTTCGAGAAGCGCTTGGCTTCCTGCGGCAGCTGCTTCACGATGTCCCCCCCGGAGAACACGGCCTCCATGTACATCCACATGTTCTGCACGATGATCCACTGCTCGATGATCTCGCTCACAGTGGACAGCTTGCTGATCCATGTGTTCACTTCCTCGCGGAAAGGCATGCTGTACCGGTTGGTGCTCATCGAGCTCAGCGTCATCTGCGTGTCCTCCAGCTTCTCCGTGATCTCCCCAATGTCGGAAGCCTTCAGGATGACCGGTCCACGGGTCTTGTACTCCGCGAATGAGAGCTGCAGGTCCTGCCACTCCTCTCCGATCTGGGCAAGCTTCACTTCGATCTGCTCTTCCTTCACGGCTGCCCCAGCCGTCTCCTCCACCTCCTCCAGGTTCGCCAGGAGGTTGGCATCGAGCAGGTCCTGCAGCTTGAAGACGTCCTCCTGGAGGTTCAGCTGGTGGCCCGTGATGCGCATGATGTCCTGCCAGTGCCGGTTCCGGATGGCCTTGTGGGCCAGCTGCTGGAACACGGGGAGGAGGCCCAAGAAGTCCTCAATCTTCTGCTTGCAGTCCTTGTAGGCCTGCCAGTCGCGCAGCGCCTTGGGCAGCTTCTTGCACTTGCTCTGGAAGCTGGTCGTCTGCTCAATCATACCGTCGAGCTGCTCCATGACGTCCGCCCAGAGCATGTCCCCATAGACATTGATCGTTGTGATAGCGTCGACGTACAGAGAGTAGAGGCGATCAAGGAGGTTGATCTCCTTCTCCGTCTGTTCAAGCTGCGGGTACTGTGTCACCGTGATGCCAAAGAGCTCCTCCCCTGCGCTGTAGCCGTCCCACTTGCGCTTGCGGATCTCGAACTGCTGCTGGAATTTCTTCAGGCGGTTGGTGGCCTCCATTGGGTCCAGTCCAGAAACCATGGGCCCGTTGGCTTCCCAGTCGTTCCGGAAGCTGACGGCATCAACCACAAAGAGCTTGACCTCCTTGACGAGATCCTTCTTGAAGCCAACCTGGAGGCGGCTGAGGTTCTCTCCGACCTCCGCCGACAGCTTCACGAGCTTCTTCCAACTGTACCCCATGTCCTGGACGGTGTCCGTCTCCTCCTTCGGGACGCGGACCTCGTAGCGCCCGAGAAGGGCGTACATCTCCTCGATAGGCGTGATGAGGTCGTCGATCTCGGACTCCTTCTCGCGAACCTCCTGGAGAATGCCCATCACGAGGCGCACGTCCTCGAGGTCCTCGATCTTGCGGTTGAGTTTCACTGTGGTCTCCCGGATGTACTCCATGAAGGCCTCCAGGTCCTCCTGCCCCTGGGCGTGCAGGTTCTTCGCGAACTGAGCCTTCCAGGCCGCGGCCTCGGCCTTCAACGAGTACTTCATCGGCTGGGTGAGCAGGGAGAGAGAGCCGATGTTGTGGATGGAGGGGATCTTGGCCACTTCGTGCTCCACATTGAGGTACTTCTTGAGTTCGCCCTCGAAGTCCTCCATGGACGGCTTCTTCTTCATGAAGGCGTTGTACTCCGCCTGCATGTCCTGCTTCCACAGGAAGCTGTACTTGGAGAAGGTGTCCACGTAGTCAAGGGCCTGCTGCTTGGTACCCTCGATGCTACCCGTGAGCGCAAGGACGGACTTCACGACTTCCTTGTCGGCGGCGACCAGCTCGTGGAACGTCGCTGGCCCGTTGGGTCCCCGGCCCCAGGCGTCCAGGTTCTGGGAGATCAGGAGGACCTTCTTGGCAGCCGAGTTCACCACGCCCTGAATCTCGTCCAGGCTCGGCACGAGACTCACTGACGGGATGGTCAGCTCCACCCCAACGTTAAAGAAGGGCTGCTGGACGAAGAGGAAGCCGCCGCCCGACTTGGAACCGACCCGCTCCTTGAGGTCGTGCAAGGACTTCTTCACGGCGCGCAGGATGGCCTCGTACATGAGCTTGCTGTAGTGCGCCTTCAGCTCCTGGGCCTCTTCCTCGGGGAGCGGGACCTCGGTGTTTTCCCGGGGGAAGTTCGCGATCAGCTCGACGAGGTCGTTCACGGCGCGGGAGACCTCCACGTTCCGCACCCGCATGAACTCCCCCTCCCCCTTCATCTTCTTCGACTGCAGCGCGATGAATTCCTCGAACGTGAAGGAGCGGTCCGTGGGCAGGTCCACGAGCTGGATCTTGCTCATCGCCTTGAGGTTTCCGTCAATGCGGTTCTCGATGCAGTCGGAGACGGCCTTGATGAGCTCCCGCAGGCGCGCCAGGCCGCGGTGGATGCGGTGGAGGTACCCGTCGATGTTCATCGACGTCCACGTCAGGATGAACATCCCAGGCTGCACCTTGCGCTCGAGGTCATCCACGTGGGGCTGCATGAGGGCGCGGGCGACCTTGGGGATGGACTCCATCACCTCCTCGTACTGGCTCACAGCGTAGGTGAGCTCGTTGAAGTAGTGCTTGAACTTCTCCTCCTGCAGGAGCACCATCTTGGCCGAGTCCGGGACCTCCACGCCGATGCGCTGCAGGTACTTCGCTTCCCGCATGAGCTGCATGATCTCCCGGTCGAAGTTGACCAGGAGCCCCCCCGTCTCGGGGTGCCGGACAAGCAGGGTCGCGTGCAGCCCCGCCTTGGACATCTCGATCGAGCGCGACCACGCCTGCTGCCAGAGCGTCTCGAACTCGATGAGCGCCTTGGCCACTCGGTTGTAGGTCCGGATGATCCGCTTCGACTCCTTTGTGCCCATGATGTTCTTGTTCGACGCGAACTTCTTCATGGGCTCCTCCACGCGGCGCAGAAGCTGCCGGGACCACATGATGTTCCCCGCCACGGGCGGCGCGTAGCGCGCGATGGGGGGCTTGCTCTTGTGCTTCTCGTACAGCTTCTGGACAGCCTCGAGGTCGAGGCCGTAGTTCTGGAAGATGACCATGTACTTGTCGTCGAGGTCCTGCTTCAGCGTCTCGCGCTGGAGGATGCTCTGGAACTGGCGCAGCAGATTCAGCGCGTTCTCCGTCGAGGTGATGCTGTCGAATGACTCGTTGATGAACCCCTGCAGCGCCGTCTCGAGCTCGTGGATGTTCACGTTGAACTCGAGGTAGTCCCGGTCGAACTGGCTGTTCCGGTAGTCCAGCAGGTCGTAGGACTTCTTCTTGAAGTCGTCGACGATGCCGAAGAAGTTCTTGATCATCTGCTCGAGCCCGTCGATGTGCGTGTGCGTCGCCAGGACGGAGAACTGGTGCACCGTGGTGAAGACATCGATGAGCTTCGACACGCGCTTGCAGAAGAGCTCCAGGCGCCCAAAGATCTTCGACTCGTCAAAGTCGAACTGCTTCCCCTTCGGCTGCGAGAGGAGCCGGTCGCGGGTCAGCTTGTACTGTTCCTGGTACGCCTCCTTCAGCTTCAGGGAGAGGCCCATGTTTTGGATGAGCTTCAGCTTGTCCTGGTCCCACAGCTTCCCCGGAGCCACGATGTAGGCCTTCGAGTTCAGGATCATCTGGTTGGTGATCTTCGTGAACAGGACCGTCATCCGCTCGGGGGTGTTGTAGTAACGCGCAATCGTGTGCATCATCTTGATGTTGTTCAGCAGGCTCGGGAGCGAGTCGATGATGGAGTTCGGGGTGCCCTGGTACATGGGCTCCAGGCTCTTCTCGAGCGTGCTCAGGTACTTCACGTTGTCCTTCGCCTCGTTGGCCGCGTCCGTGAGCTTCAGGTCGATGTTCTTCCAGCTGCGGTGCGCCTTGGTGCGCCCCGCGGTACACACCCCGAGGACGATCTTGCACTCCTTCGTCTTGAGCTGCTCGGTCAAAGAGTTGAACTTGGACATCTGCGCCCGCCAGAAGTCAAGCTCGGTGTTGGGCCCGATCTCGTCCGACTCTTTGCGGGCGCCGTCGGTACCCTCCTCGAGCAGGGCTTCCACCTCCTTGCACCACACCTCGAGGAGCTGCTCCATGTAGTCCGCGACGTCGGGGTCCTGCGCGGCTTTGTTCAGGGCCTGCGGCTTGAGCTCGATCTCCAGGTAGCGCTTGTCGACCTTGGAGAGCTCGACGCCGCCGTGGAGCGAGCTGACCGCGTCCGAGAGGTGCCCCCCGTACTTGACGGCGCCATTCAGGAACTCCTGCGTGCTGTCCTCGCCCGACTTGCCCCAGTCCGCCTGCTCGCGGACGATGGGCACGAAGAGGTCGGCCACCAGCGCCTTGAAGTTCTCAAGGGCACCGGGCAGCACCTCCCCAAAGGAGACGTCCTGCTCCACCGTCTTCTCCTGGACGCCCTTGGGGTTGGTGCGCACGAAGAACGCCGCCTTGCGGGTCACGCGCCGCGACTGGGGGTCGGCCAGCACGAGTTCGGCGGCCTCCGTCGTCGGCACCCACTCCCCCTCCTCGTTCTGCGCCTCCTCCGGCTGGTAGAAGAAGTGCACCTTCGCCGGCCCGCCCGCCTCGAAGAACGCGTCGAGCTGCTCGCGGTACGCCGACAGGGCGTGCTCCACGTCGCCGAGCGAGTCGATCCCGAGAGACTCCGCGAGCTGCGGGGGGGCGCCAGCGCGTCAGTCCCCGGGTTCAACCGAATGTGTCCCCCGATGGGGCCGTGAGATGGGGGCGGGCGCGGGGCGCGCGGGCGCGCGGGCGCAGGGGAGGCGCGGCGGAAGCGCGCGGGGGGCGGGGCGGCCGGAGTGGGGGGGGAGAGAGAGAGGGGGAGGGGGGGGGGGGCGCCCCGCCGCCCCCGCCCCCCGCCCCGGCGGCAGCCCCCAGCTCCTCCAGCGCCAAATCGGGATCCCCCTGCGAGACCAGCGCGGCCCCCCGCGGGCCGAGGCCCAGGCCGCGGGGGGGACCCCGCCCGGGCGCGCGAAGGCGCGCCCGCGGCGGTCCCAGGGCGGGGCGCCGGGGGGCGGGGCCGCGGGAGGAGCGGGGGCGGCGGCGGCGGCGGCGGGAGGGGCGGTCGTTAACGTGCAGTACGGTATGTGAAAGTGAAATCGCGCCGAAGGCGTGAAGCCAAAAAGTTTCCTTGCGAGACTGAGATCCTACCCCCCTCCGCCG
>Ga0115013_10001293_pt1 | contig 14644 bp, 6 predicted proteins | sample SouAtlMetagenome_2_FD_88686 | JGI IMG/M metagenome (GOLD analysis project Ga0115013, IMG submission 88686) | Marine eukaryotic phytoplankton communities from Atlantic Ocean - South Atlantic ANT15 Metagenome | ecosystem: Environmental > Aquatic > Marine > Oceanic | place: South Atlantic Ocean...
AGGATCTCCGTCAATCACGCTCCGGAGAATCGAAGGATCAATGGCTACCATGAGGTTGGCAGAAGTATCACTTCCATTCGAACTTCGGGTGGTGGGTGCATCCGAGGAAGTGGCATGCAAAGTGCTGCTGTTCTCATTCTCCTTTCGCGCCTCCTTTACGCCCTTGTGGATCGCCTTCTCAATGTCTGTGGTGTTGGAATGATCAGGCATTTTGTCTCGAGATGTATTTAGTATGGAATCGTTGGAAATCAATCTCTGGATAGAATATGTTTGTTGCGCTAATTGTTCTCGAAAATGTCAGGCCATGCAGTTTTCTCTCAACCTCAATTTCTGACGATAGCTACGAGCAATCGTGAGAAATCAATTTGCGAATCTCTGGTCATACGGTACCAAGTCTCGTCTATGGAAATTCTCTCTCTCTCGTCGCTCCATGATTCTCTTCTCGAGCTGTATTCGTCATCATAAAAAGTGTGAAAGAATACTCCTGTGCCGTGTTTTCTATGGCCTTGGCAACTGTGTTTCGGCCATGAACACTCCATGCGTCGGCATGTGCTGTTACACTGACAACACCATTACTGCATGAAGGTTTAGCATTAGCATCAATAAGACGGCACACTCTTGAAGAGGCCCAAAGAGAATTGTGACACCAAGTACGTAATACGTGATTCAACGAACAATCCAGTCATGAGCTAAATACCAGTTGGTTAACGGTCAGACTCCAATTCTGACCCCGTTTAGATCATCATTGGTTGGATTTTCATCTCACGTAAAGAGCAGTAGTGAAACACCGTTTAGGTTTGACGTATGGTGTTTTGTGAGGAATTAAATAAATGAGATCAAGAGCATATTCTTCTCACTTTGGGAATCGTCTTCGTTTCAGCAACCCAAGAAGATAGAGAGAGACGATCCAAATAATTGAACACGAAAAGCAAATTAATAAAGAAGTAGTTCCAACTCTCTAATATCACAAAAATGCCGCACGGTTTGCCACTCGGAGCCGTTTCAACGACGTACTAAAACTCAACAACAAAACTCGACAACACCATGAGCAATCACCAAACGGCATCATCCTTGCCTTCTCCAACACTCTCACGAGCTTCGAACACCTCGAGGAGACTGAGTGTGTGGGTTCAGCAAACCTGGAGGGAGCGAACGATTCCTGTCGCTGATTTTAGTAGCAGCAGCACCTCCAAGATGAATGCAACAGCAGTAGCAAATATCAGCAGTCCGACCAAGTTTGCTCAATCTCGATCATCCGTGGTGTCGTCTCCCACGAGCGGAATAATTGTCACAACCCCCGTGAGCAGCCAGCGATTCTCGACTCCTCCACCTCTCAGAAGAAGCCCCAGCTGCAGCAATGCCGCGCTGGCGTCTCCGAGTGCTACAAATCGGTCTCCGAGTGCTACAAGTAATACTATCGATCATCATCATTCAGCAGCCATTGTTTCCAACGTGGACGAAGCCTTTGCGTCTTGGACGTCCCTGTACAAATTTCAGAACCATTTTCCTGTTTTAGAAAAAGAAAACGACGACAACTATGTCGAAGAATCCGATTATGATTGGATTTTGGACGGATGCTCCGAATGGGAAACACAAGACCAACGATACAGAGACTTGCTGCAACAATTGTATCCCAGCGGCAACTCGAAAGGTCTCTTGGACACGATGGAAGGCAACCAAACCCAAGCTACAGGCAACAACGAGGATGATGACGAAAGTTTGTTACTGCTGAAATTCGGAAGCGCCATGGGACAGCAAGAATACCAATTCGCATCGTTCGAAACGGCCGATTTTTCCAATTCTGTTCAAATCGATGCAACAAACCAGGAGAAGGCAGCAAACGGCGATTCGAAGGAAACCAATGACGACCAAGACTTTCAATTCGATGCTGATTTTTCCAATATGGAAAATCCAAAGGTGGAAGAACGTGCAGTAGAAGATGAACACTCCCCAAAAGACGGACAGAAAATGAGCGATCCAAAGGATTCTATAGATGCGAATAGCGATGATGGAAACCAAATCCAAAACGAAAGTAGTTGTAACGAGATCCAAGACACTGATGAAAGTTCACAGAAATCTAATAATGACGATGCTTGTCAGTCGGATAAATTGAACAATGTAGAACAGGAAACGAAAGAGAACGACGGAGCAAATGATTCGAAGCGTTCTAGTACTGAAATCGAGAAAAACCTGGAGCAAAATAGTAAGCCTTCAAAGAGCGACTCTCCCGCTTCTGGCATGGCTGCTTCCATGGAGATATACAATGAAAATGAAAAACTACAAACGAAGAATATCGATCCCAATGCTACCACTGCGAATAAAAACTCAAAACCTTGCATGGCTGTGACGACAAGTCCCACGCCCAATCATCATTGCAATACTGATAATGCTATCGATAATACTATCGATAATGCTACTGATAATGTTACTGATGCTGATGCTGATGGTACTGTGGTTACTAGTGACGACAATTTTGAGGAATTCTGGCAAAAAGCCATAGAAGCAAAAACACCCGAAACCGGGACATATCCGAGCTTTGCTTCTCGATCGACCTACGTCACGTCGCCCCTAGCCTCTTCAGTCGAAGCCAGTATTTTGACTCCATTATCGAATATATTTGTTGCGAAAAATGGCGAAACTCTCGAGTGTATCCAGAGTCAAGATGATAACGATGTTACGAATGATGACAATGAAAGCGACTTTGGTGAATTCCTAGATCACGCCACACCAGTGGGTCAAGCAAAACCGGTTGACAAATTGAATGACGACGAAAACGACTGTGTTGCACATCCACTCAGTAAATCTTCGAGCGACCAATCCTTCGACGAGGGTTCACAAGACCCCCTGAACGACGTAAATGCTTCCTTTGAGACAGCACTTACAACAGCACAGCCCATTACTACCAATATTGCTCACGATGCATTGTCCTCGCCCAGAACAAGTGCAACCCCTCTCAAAAAGAATGGAGGATGCCAGACACCGCAAACCCCGTTGCAAGCTTCGTCCTCTTTTGCGTATTCCGATCGAGGCGATGGAGTCAAGACACCCCAAACTCATCATCTTCGCACAAGTCCACAGCACGCCGGCAAAACACCAGTTGAAATACCCTTGACAGTCGAAGCCGCGCAGGCTGCAGCTGCAGCTGCTGCTACCATGGAGCAGTTTACGCCGATTACGAGAAATTTTCCATGCCAAGAAAACGACAAAGCTTCATTCCGAAATGCCGAAAGCAAATCTTTCCCCTTTGCTGCTAGAACCACGATGGTCCTTCCAGCCAACAACAATATGAGAGGAACCCCTGATCGGCAATGTCGACTGAAGGACATCAACCAGGTCATGAACGGAATTCCCGACGAAGAATTTTCCAATTTCGAGGAGGATGAATTAGATGGTGGAATAGTGAACAGTATCATTGATAATGGGGGAGAAGAGGACCAAGGAGAAGAATCTCTCCTTGACGAATCAATTCAATCGAATTCTATTCCGAGCGTAGTGCAGCTGTTTACAAAATCCGTAGATCCAGAACGAAGGCCAAAGATTGTCATTCCCAAAACCGTCAGAGCCTCTAGTCAGAGGGCATCATTGAATTCTTCAACTAATCTTGGATTGTCAATGCCGTCCTTTTACTTTGGTCAGCATCAGAATAATTTTTCGAAACGTCGTTCGTCCTCAGAGATTGTCTCTTTGTCTGCCTCAGAAGTTGCCTCCGCTTCGGAATCTATTCTGTCTATGCCCATGATGAAAGGTATGCACCATCGTCGGAGCAGCAGCAAAATTGACAGCGAACGATTTGACGAGCCAAGTATCAACTCGAATTCGATCGCTTCTCCTGAGGTTAAATTTATTCGGCGACACAAGAATGCGCACTCGAAAAGTTTCATCCGAAATCATCGGATGTCTTCTTCAAGTATCAACAGTCGAACAAGTAGAACAACAGAGGAAGGCGATGATCGATCGGACTTTTATCACTATTATTATGGTGATGATCCACAAGACAGCGATGGTGAACTTACAGACGAAGAATCACAATCTCTAGGATCACTCAGCACACTCCCACAGGAGTATTGGAAGCACCCCGAATCGGATCATACCCTTCGAGAATTGTCAAAACTAGAATGGGATTGGCTGCCCTACTGGCAAATGGATAGATTGTTAGACGATTTTGATGCCGATCTAACGACAGACAATATTCCTCTGCTACAAGAACAAATTACACAAAAGCTTTCATTGCTTGACGCCTTTTACGGTAAAATCTGCAAAAAAGTGTATCGCAGAATTCAGCCTCACTCTGAGGCCCTTCAGTCGGCGAATCATGCAGCCCTAGATCTTCAGCAAAATCTGCAGCTGTCAAAAATGTATCTATCGCGTAGCCAGCAATCCATCCAGCTTGCGAAATATGGAAGTATTCCATCTGAACAAATCGAAGGCAAGACATGCGAAGGAGAAGAGGGGGTTGGTGTCCATGGGGCCATTCGATTGCTAGAGCTCTGGGATATTCAACACTCCTATCACGATTTGGGTAGAATTGAAGGGGTGATTTCCGAGATTTGCGACCTCGAAGCCGCAATATCTCAACGAATCCGTTGTTTTGATACTTACAAGCAAAATTCTATTAATGATTGCGACACTATCATTGATATGGTCGCAGATTTAGAGGCCAAGCTAAATGTTGACCCGGCAAATCGCCTAGTTTGTTTCGATGCCACGAGACAACGTGTCCAAAGTTTCATTTCACACGACTTAGTATCCCGACTTCACGAATGTATCTCCGATCTCGCTGTTGAGTGGAGCCGCGCTTCTGAATCAACTGCATCGACACTTTACGTCGCCGATGGTGCGGCCTACTCTCGTTTGATCGAGATTATTCTCCGCATTGCGAAGAGCCATCCCCGTAGCTCTAGCCCCACAAGAGAAATCTGCACTAGCATTCAAACATCGCTAATGCTGGAAATTCAAAAGTCTTTTGGAAGGGCTCTCTTAGACCCCACTGATTCAGAATTGGAGGGAAAATCTGATTACGAGCAGGAGCTAGCAGCACTAGGAAGTAACGAAGCTTATCTAGACGCGAATAGACTTCCAATTTGGACGCATAATTTGGTTACTATTCGATTCGAGTTCGAAATGAGGCAGGGAGGGAAGCGCCCCTTGCCAGCGATTTTCCATAAACTTTGTTTACTTCTAACAAATGTCTTATGTGGAATGTATCGCCTCATTGATTGGCATGGCAGTGTGGGCGATGATAATGGGGATGCTGCAGATAGTGGCAGTCTTTCCGCAACTGCAAAAAATGAAATCGGCGAGGAGTTGAAGTCTCGAAGAGCCTCTATCTGGAACGCATGCATGCAATCAATTGAAGAATGTATGGAAGAATACCGCAAACACTCTGGAAAGAAAAAGCTCTTCTCGAAAAAAGACGGAGAGCATGATGACTCGAGCTGGCGGGAAGACTTAGATGGTATTCATGAAGTCTCGATCTTGGCACATCAATTTCTTTCGATAGGACCTCTCTTTTTGGAAGGTGTTCCAAAGGAAGTAATAAATGACGGCAGCAGTATTGAGGAGTCACTTGATTCTTTTTTCAAAGCCCATCTACGGACTTTCCAAGTCGAGGCAATGAACACAGTGGGCACAATGTTCTACAGAGAAGATTGGAAGGTTCACAGCCTACTAGAGCTACAAGGCGAAAAAGTGACACCGACCATAAAAGATGATGATACTTCGGTTCGATTGATAGTCGAGGTGCGTTGCTTTCGTCTCGTTTTTGGCCAATAGCCTGTTCTTAATTTCTCGTTTTACTTATTTCTTCTCTGCTCGTATTTTTTCCACAGTCTATTTCAAACCAATTGAAATACCGAGCCCCAGTCCAGCAAACTGCTTGTTGCAGAAGCAAGTGCAATATATTTGCGAGAGAGGCGCGTGAGAATCAAAGTGATAAGTCATTACTCATGGCAAGCAAAAACCCGTTTGAAATCGATCAAGATCCAATAAGGACGGAGATCATTACGACAAATTCCGAACCGATCACATGGGAAGATATATGCAGTGACGAAGGGATTAAACCAATTTTTGAACTTCTCAGTATATACCTAGGAGAAAGCGCTGATCAGGCAAACACGGTCAAAGTTTTTCTGAAAAGTGTGTTCGATGGTGTCTTCCCGTGGATATCCCGACTAATCGTTATTATGGAAAAGCTTCCAGCTCTTAAGGAAGAGGGTTCTAAAGTGTTGCGAGGAATGATTGATCTTTATGTGACAACTGCTTTTCGTCTTTGTAGCAGCAACAGAAAGCTTGAACGAGTTCTGATTGGTGCTGATTCGATTCGAGCAGCCACCTTGAATGAGCAGAAAGGCAGCAACATGAATGGTCACCGGACGACATCTCCACCTATCTTTGACTTTGGCTTTAGCTCCAAGTCTTCTCAGGTTCACTCAAATAAGCCAGCGCCAGTGATTTCACCCACCGCTGAAGCTGAACTCTGCGCTCTAGTTCTTGGAGAAAGCAGTGGGTTGAAGCATCTGCGAGAATTCTTGTTAGCGTCTCAGAAACGACTCGAAGGAATCGCAAAACTAGATCTCGTCGATGGTTGGATCCATGATCCATTAATAACAGAGGACACCACCGCGGAAGATCTAGCCGAAGACACAGCACGAGTTCTTGAGAAGAGACAGGCCGCCTCATGCAATCATGTATTTGTTGCTCTGGGATTGTTTCTGGTCGTTCGAGGTTTACCTTCTTCTTCAAGGTATAACATGATTCGGGATTATACGGATCAATATTTTAAAAATGTTCCGCTGATGATAACTTTATCCAATAGAATTTCCTGCATGCGATCGATTCGAGGAAGAGAGATTCTCGGCGAAGTAAGTGTATTTGTTGCGCAAATTTTATGCAATCCATTTCGGTGCTCGAATCAATTCTCACATCCTCGATTCTTCCTTGGTGTGTCACAGATTATCGCAGTTAGTAGTGGTTGGGAAGAGAGCAAACTTCACGAGAATGCCAATGACTATGTCGAAGACTTTTGTGATTTTTTGGCTTTACTATGGGGAGCTCTCTCTACTGCGGAGCGAAGATTTCCCAGTGGCATTCTCAAGACACTTTGGGAGAATCTCTTGGGCGGAGGTTACATGGTTCTCTTGGACGGATTCAGCAAGGTACCTTATTGTTCAACCGAAGGTAGATCACTGATGAGCATGGATGTTGCATCGTATCGATCTTTGACAAGCCCACGTGCTATTGCTGAGAGACTGGAAGAAGACGATTCTTCTCCACGTATCTGTCCGATTCCAATGGACATCCAGCCGTACCGAAATATGGCATACGTTGATACATATATCAAGATGTTTTATTTTCCGTCGAAGGATGCTCTCGAATGGATCAAAACGAATTACGAGCAGTACCATCGCCGTCACATGATTTCCCTGATAAGCAACGATCGTGATGCCAAGAGCCTTGCCAACGAAATCGATACATGCTATCGTGTGAAGGAACGCGCCACAACAGTTCGTATTTAGCTTCTGGATGTAACCATCTAGATTATAGAATGATAGATAGACAATTATTTGACGGCATTTGTGAAGAAATATATTTTACAGTTATATTGTGGCAGTGGAACGATTGTATATTGCATGGAATTCGGTCTTAAAATCTTGTTTTACTGCATCGCCGGCAGTGTTTTGGGTCTCTTTACAGTTTTCCTTGGTCCCGTTCTTTTCTTTCGGTGCTTTCCCTATTACCTATCGTGACGCTATCATTATTATCCCTAGTTTCAATATGCCTCGCCTGCTTCAGGACATCCAAAGACTCGGTAATTATTCCCAACAAATCGGCATGGTTTTCGTCTATGGAATGATGTGTATCCTGGTTTTGCCTGCAGTCGCCATCGCAATTCAATTGAAAGAGACACGACGGTAATGACAAGACTGGAGAAATCGGGCTATTCGAATGGGAAAAGCTTCCTCGCATGCTTCGACGACACTCTAAAGCAGACGTTGGAATATTGCCAGTATTACACGCCATCTTGCCTCGTTTAAACCTCGTTGTTGTCGCTGCTGTTGCTAGTGTTGGTTATGGAGAGTGAAGGAAGAAGTGAAATATGTATTTGTGCCTGGGATTCTCTGAACACTGCCTTTCTAGAATGAATGTCGCTATTCTTCGCTCAAGTCCATTCTCCGTTCTTTTTTTCACATTATCTGCATTCTATTCTTCGAATTGCCATCTGGAAAGCGAAGAGAATTTACAGTTAACGTTTTGAAACGTTTCAATTGGAGGGCCCGATACTTTTTTAATTTTTTGTGTCCTATTTTCCCACGACTCTTAATTGATCGTAGAACCCAAAGAGATTCTCGTTCGCAATGAAATGCAGATTCCCAATTCGTCACGATTCGAATCTTCAACCTACATTTAATTTGATGTGCATGAGATTTACACGGTATGGTTTACAATAGTCGCATGGCAGGATAAGAGAATTGAAAAGAAGATTTCTCGTTGACACAAACTGACAGGGACAAACAAAACAAAAGTTTGTTAAATATTAAAAAAATCAATACGAATGTTTATTAAATATTAAAAACAATACGCTGCGGTTCTACAATTTGATTTATGGTGCAACAAGATCACTTTCCGGAGACCACAACGCTGGGCATTTTCTCTGATTCGCGCCCATTTTTCACTCTGAAGGCACACCATATTCTTAGGCAATCTCATTAATCCACAAAGATTTCAAACCACCGATGCTTGGAAGAGTGAGAGAAAATCAATATCTTATGGGGGAAGGCTCCCCGATCATAGACCACTATGGAGAAAGGGTACTAGGAGAACCAACAATCAGGTGTAGGTTTTGTATACTCTCTTTTCCTCTAGTCACCTTTGTCTTTGCCATCGAATAATAATCTGGGGTTCGGGTTATTTGTGTCGTGCTTCTTTACCGGATCTTTGCACCTCCATGGTAACATTGGATCTTTGCACCTCTGCTGGATCAGTGGCTTTTGCACCTCAATGGCAACTGGATCTTTGCACCTCCATGGTGGTGGCAACATTGTGCCCGAATGAATGATTGAGTCCCGTGTGTTCTGCGTCTGAAAATAATCTAGATCATCGCCGTTAGTACTTAAAAGAGGGATCACCACTTTTGTGGGAAGGCACCAAAAATAGAAGCGGAAGCCGGCTTACGAATGTCACGCGTTACGAGGAATTTAGAAGAAATGAGGCAGGTGGACGCGCAGAATTTTGGTTCGCAGTATTTTGTTCCCATTGGCATTTATCATCACCGCCAATCTGTTTCTTCTTTTCTTATCGACACCGCCGCGTAACGCTGTCAAGGCGATCTTTGTGAATTCTTGCTGATTCTTGGCATTTCATATATCATTACTCGTAGAAACGCGATTCACACCTCATCAAAGCTGCGAACAGGTGTCACAAACAAATACAGTGACATACGTTGACATCTTTACAGTCGTATAACTTATCGAATCACAACAAGCATTTTCAACTTAACAAGCAATTTCAAAATGAGCAGGATAAGGTCGTCATCGATTGTAGTTCTGTTAACGCCATTATCAGGCAGTAGTGGTGAGTTCCCAAAGATCTTTTCTTGTTGACAGTATTGATGTTGTTGGAGGGAAACATGTGAATGTTGTGGGATCTTTCACTGAAGCATCGTTTCTTGCTGTCCTATTCATTTCTACATCAGAAACGACTTCCGCTGACGACTACCAAGATTTCGAGGAGGTTCATCTCGAACCCAACTCTAGTGTTTCCAAGAATGACTTTTTGGACGAGCTCTCGGGCCGAGCACTGGAAGCGGCCGATCGTTCCGATAAAGTCGTCGTTCGATACGTGACGGAATCCTTCGACTGCCAGGATTCCATGGTAAACCGGCTGATCCAGGGCGGGGCCTCGCACGAAAACATTACGGTGGTTCGGCTGGCACCGGATCACAGAGAACACCGGAACAGTGGGTCCTCGTATCAAACCCAATATTGCACCTGGCGGCCCAAGACGGTGCTGGCATAGTATGGAAATGTAAAGAAATGAATCTTTGAAAGATAAGAAAGTAATTGGATGCCCACCGAGTATATCACACAAGATTAACATTGTTTGTGATTCCAGTTAGTTAATCAGGAAACTTTCCTGTCGTTGAAACTAGCACTGCAAAATGATTTGAATGCAATGTTTAAAATTAAAAAAGTCCACAAATACCAAAAACGCGTTTGGCAAAGCCATTTGCAAGTGAGCCAAGAATAGAATAAAAACTAATAGGACATTTTCAAGCATTCTACGAAGTAGTTAGGAAGTGTAAATTCAAAATTCTACCAAGTACTAAATTGAGTTCTATTTAAATTGTGATCATCTCACAAAAGAAGGAATTGGAAATGTATTTCATTGTAACGATGTTAAACGTTGTAAAACTACCCAGTGAGCTACTACAGTGTGCATTTGGAGCACCAGAAATCAATCATCGATCAAAACAGAGTTTAAAATCTTAATTTCGTTGGCACCAACGACTTAGTAATCTAATCTATTTGGGGGGAAATTTTTATTTTTTCGCCCATCGGTCACGTCATGGTATGTTGCTCTGTATTAATACCAAGTGCTGGATTCATTGTAATTGGAATCGCCTCTTAGTGGCACTCCATCGATGTAATGAATGGTGCTTCGTTTTCGTTTTGATGGCATGCAAAATTCATTTTTATATTTTCCCCCCTCTACAAAGGCGTAGGCTCCTTCGCCTGGGTTGATTCGTTGGAAGGACCTTTTCCGAGAGGTCAAAAAGCGCTTGGTGGTGTCACGGTAGGCTATGGCCACCTTCGTCTTTATCTTTGACCGATCTACCATTTCGAGCCAGACGTTCAGTTTCTTGTCCCATTCTAGGAATCTTCCACGTTTCTTTTTCTCAATTGTTTCGATGAGCCCAGCACAGAATTCCTCAATTTGGTCGGGGTGCTGTTGCTGTTGCTGCACGTTTTCGTCGATGGATTTGCCGTAATATTCTTCCAGCTGGGCAATCATCAAATCCCGAAAAATCACGTTTCCTGGATTTTTCATCGATGGGGTTCCCTGCCGAAAGACAACATCGGTCAGAGTTGGGCAGACTACTACCCGGTATAGCGCACCATCATTCTTTGCGAATTCTTCTTCTGTTGCATCTTCCAAGGTCTTTCGAATGCGAAGCCACTCATGAAAGTACTTGACCTTTATGATACCCGTTTCGGTTAGAGGTAGCAGCTGGCACGGTATGCCATACCCTTGAAGCTTGTAACGTAGCTCAACTTGTAGCCCAACATGCACAATCAATCTTATTGCGTAATTCCCACCCATGGCGGTCTGGGCCAGTTTTTCGAACAATTTTAGCCAAGCAGTGGCCGGTGCACGAGGCCAACACGTATGGCCTGCCACCACCCGGCTCGGAACCGAGTGGATGATCTTTCTAAACAAACCGGGATCCGGAAATAGTTGATTACCCCATAGAATTTCGCTTGCATCATTGTTGCTGAACCATCCCACGGCATCAAATATAAAAACTAATCCTTTCCGCTGTGATTCGATCGAATCGCGGGTTGCAGCATCGCGAATATAAAAGAAAATCCTAGCCTGCACACAAAAACAAAACAATCGGACAAATTTGACTGAGCAAGGATACATTCGATGGTCCATGACGATAGAATAGAAACAGAACTCACCTCTTCTATCGCTGTACTACCTATATTGAGAGGCCTCATGACAACCATAACAATGCGTCCTGCCCGATCCCGGTAGGGAAATATCTGTGCGAATCCCTTTCGAAGCAGCCGCAGCTCACGTGGCGAAAAATCACCCAAACGTATCAATCTCTTGAGTGTTATTTCGCCAAACAGTTCATATGAGGTTTTGAGGTAGTTGACAAAGCGATCCACGGCCTTCGCGACGTCGAACAACTCGCATCGCAGGAAGCGCAATCGAAAGCCCTCGTTTGTAACGAAAGTATACGGTGGCATATCGGGTGCCGGAGGACCCCTCCAACTCCTTGGACTTGTCTCCTCGATCTGCATTCCATTTGAATTCGTGTCGTCGTGTATTATGTTTTTGGTTGGACAATCGTCCGTCATCATCTCGTTCTCTTTCAATCGCAATATCTCTGTATAAACTTCTTTATCCGAGGACGGCAGGGAGTCCAATTTGCGTTGAAAAGCATCGAGAGACGCCCTCAACAATTCGGGTGTTTCCTCCACCGCCAGACATCGAACGCCGTGAATTTCTTCGTTTATAGCATTTCGATCGTGATAACTAAGCTTCAGTCGCTCTTCGGAAATTCTATTATTAAAAACGTCCATGAATTCTTGGTTTACCTGTCTGCTCATACCGAGTTTGTAGCTTTTAGTCTCTAGTGCGAAATACCATCGGGAAGGACTCTATGACCAACAAATGATTCGGGTGCTATTGGTCGTAAAACTGTGTTTTGATATATTGGACTGATTTCCCGGCTGGGGAAACAAAATATAATGACGAGCTTATGGAAGAGCGTGCTCTAACCAATTGCTCTAAATGTGCTTGGTTGTCCTTGTCACGAATTGACAGTTGCATTAAGTGTGTGCGTCTCCGTGTTTTTGTGCTAGGATCATTTGTACGCCTTAAGTGAGTTGAGATTAGAGAAACAAGAATAATTGAAATATTCAAGAGAAACTTATAATTAAGGCGCTGAGACGATTTGCGGAGAACGCTTTTTAAATGCCTGATGGCAGGTTCTCAAGGATCCATTTTCTCTGCATGATATTACTTAATGCACTTCTGTTTTGGAGGTGTCTCGTTTCTTGTACGTGTAAAATACTTCAATATTCGCTGCTCTTAAGGTTCAAGTTATTATCTAAGGTGGAAAATCGGTTTGATTAAGAAATCATCTTGGTCTTGGTTGTGAAACGGACTAGCGAACTGGTAGAACACCAAGAACAAAGATTCTTTTGTTACTTAGGGTGCTGCTGCACTTAATAACCCCAAGGAGGGGCTATAAGAGGTATCAACGACCACCGCAGAATAAACAGATCGTGTTTCAAAGCCATCTCAACTGTGATAGAGTGAGAAATTGTCATCAATATTAACCCGTTTACTACCAAATTATAGTGCCCAATATAACATGTTTCTCCGTTTCTTTGAAAAGTAATGAGCAATTTGAGACTTAGCAATAGCAGTCTTTGTGTCTCGCAAGATGAGGAGGGATATCGCAGAGAATATCTTCTAGTTCATTCTAAGAAGTGCCGACCTTGGCAGGTGCAAATTGCAAAATTTAAACTATATTTCTATATCGTAGATTTATCGATTCTTCTGTGAGCAATAGTTTTGCCGGCATCGTTAGAACCGAGATTCAAGATAAAACTCCTGCTTGGATTATAGCGAAGACGCGATGCCATGCGAAGTTTGTCCACTTCATTTTTGACTTCCTCGTGTTATTACTATTGCGACAAAAGTGTTTAAGCTTGTGCGACAAAAATATTTGTCTGAAAAACCAAGTCTTCAATTCGAGACTTGCTCGACACGAGATATCAACGTTTAAAATTATTAAAATTTACAATGGTCGAAAAAGTTCGAGCACATGCGTTGTCGTTTCGGATTGTTGCCACCGTCCAATGACAAAAACGCGGATGTGCTGCTGTCGATGAGCGGGTGCGTATTATTGAGACTGTTGAGATTATTGTTGAGTTCCGTCAAATTCTGATTCAGAGACATAATGTTATAGTTAAACTCCTCAAAATTTGCCAGAAATTGATCTTGTTGCGATTGCAATGGCAAAGGGGTAATGTCTTCCAGTTCCTTTTCCTGCGTGGGTGCCATGGCCATGGTGGACGATTGGATCATTGATGGCTCTGATGAGAATTCGTTTCCGATGAACGTTTCGTTAAACAAGATGTTGTTCCCAATGTCGTTTCTGTTTTTCTTATTTTTCTGCTTTTTTTCGGCAGTCTTTGCGAGCCGTGCTCGGGCGTCCCGGAAGGCTATTCGGACCTTGCTCCTTGCGACTTCGTTGGATACTTCCACCCACGCCGTAATCTCATCGTTGATTTTTTCTTCCTTCAGGAATCTAGCACCGTAATCGCTTTTGAGCGTCCGAACCACCCCCCAGGTCCATTGCGTCGCCTCCTTTTTCGAAGCGGTATTTGAGTATTCAAAGAGTTTGGATTGAATGTAATTCCGAAACATAATGTTTCCGGGGTGGTTCATGACGACCTGTCCCCGTCCGAATAATATATCAGAGTGGGTGGGGAAATAAATTACGCCGTTGTACGCTTTTGGATCTTTCTCTCGTGCAGCAACCAATGCGAGCCATCGATTATAATTAGTGAGATCTAAATCGTTTGTTCCTGCAGCAACAGACATTATCCTCGGCGAAGATATTCCAAAAGATTGCAGAGCGTAATTACACTCAATGCTTGATCCTAAATCCAAAAGAATACAAAAACAATGACTTTGATTGAGAATACTATCACTAAACTATTTGAAACAGAACGTTACTCGGTGCTTTCATTCTCAAACATGATTTATGCACCGTTGCACGTACCGTAATGAATCCGAAGTTTCGGAAGAGCGAAATTATGGATAGTCGTCAAAAGTTGACCAATACGTTTAATTCTGATCCAATTCGAAGATGGAAATAACATGTGAATCGCACCGAACC